>OBVF01000010.1_pt1 | contig 265818 bp, 196 predicted proteins | sample 1476041 | NCBI WGS metagenome assembly OBVF01 (sample SAMEA2579983, study PRJEB22360) | human gut metagenome
CGCAAAAGTAAAGAAAAGAATTATTCAAAAAAGGCGAGCTTCACCGAATGCTTACGATTGTCATGGAGACTGGAAAACTGATTAATGAGATGATTTACTGAATTGTAACATTTTAACAAGCGAAAAAGTAGATGATTGCCAACTGCTGATTTGCATAAATAGTTTATGAGTAAACTAAGTAAATCTTTTTTAGGGATATTCCCAAAATAATAAAAATTAAGGCAACTAATTCATTGCGAGTTAGTTGCCTTTTTTGTATCTTTAAGCATCCCCCCCCAAAAAACGGTTTGACGGCCAAAACGGGGGTAATCTAAACTAAAAACACATGGTAAAGATACAAAAAATCTCCGAAATCGAACCTTGTTTAGGTTTTACCGAGTTCGATATGCTAAAAAAATATCGTCAAAGTTTTGCAACGAGTGAATTAGGTCGCCTCCATGCTCTGTTTCCTTTCTCGGAACTGGCCCGACAAATGCATTTGAAGTCCTCTACTTTGGGTCGTAAAAGTTATTTTTCTCCCGAAGGTAAAATAGCCTTGATGGTCCTGAAGTCCTATACCAACTTTTCCGATGCACAACTGATTGAGCATTTAAACGGTAATATTCATTACCAGTTATTTTGTGGTGTTCAGATTGATCCTCTTCATCCACTGACCAATCCTAAAATCGTCAGTGCGATTCGCCAGGAACTAGCGGACCGCCTTGATATTGAGTCCCTCCAGCTTATTCTGGCTGAGCATTGGAAACCTTATCTTGAGAACCTTCATGTCTGTATGACCGATGCCACCTGTTATGAAAGTCATTTGCGCTTTCCTACTGATGTCAAACTCTTATGGGAAGGTATTGTATGGCTTCATCGCCATCTGTGCAAACATTGCCGTACATTGCACATACAACGTCCCCGTAACAAGTATCTTGATGTAAGCCGTGCCTACCTTGCTTACAGTAAACTGCGTAAACGCAGGAAATCACAGACCCGTATGATTAAACGCAGGCTACTTCAGTTATTGGAAAAGTTACTGGACCAGCTGGAGCATCTTCATTCATCCTACAGGCACAGGCTTACACTATCCTCTGATTACCAAAGACGTTTCTCGGTCATACAGACGGTCCTTGAGCAAGGGAAGAATTTATTTGCAGGCAAAAAAGTGTCCAACCGTATCGTGAGTATCGACCGGCATTACCTTCGCCCCATTATCAGAGGCAAGGAAATCAAATCCGTTGAGTTCGGAGCCAAGGTCAACAATATACAGATAGATGGAATCTCCTTCATAGAACATATCTCCTTTAAGGCTTTTAACGAAGGAGTACGTTTGAAAGACTGTATTCATTTGCAACAACAACTGACCAAGGTCAGGGTTAAGGCGCTTGCAGCGGATTCAATCTATGCTAATAATGCCAACCGGAAATTTTGTACTAAATATCATATAAGTACTTCCTTTAAGCGTAAGGGAAGAGCTGCCAAAGATGAGCCACTGCGGAAAATCTTACGGTCGGAACTCAGCCGTGAAAGGGCTACCCGTCTGGAAGGAAGTTTTGGAACGCAGAAACAACATTACTCACTGGCCAGAATAAAAGCCAGAAACAGGAAAACGGAAATACTTTGGATTTTCTTTGGAATACATACGGCCAATGCGGTATCTATGATAGAAAAGGTCGAAAAGAAAAAAAGAACGGCTGCATAATCAGACTAAAATAATAAGAAGAAAAGAGGAGAGGTTTTTAACTTCCCCTAAAAAGACATATACATAATGTACCGTTGGGAAGAAAAAATAAGAATATGTAAATAATATTCTATTAAAAAGATAGAAGACTTGAGACTTTACACAAAAAAATTAAGAGAAAAGCTCACGTAAAGTAAAACTGTTCTCTTAATTTATAAGAAAGAGGGACATTTACTGAATATCCCTTTTTAAGACTCTGTTACTTTTCATTTTGATGTTTTAATAAGATTAACACTTTTTCTAATTCCTTAGGGTACAATTTACTTTGTTAGCTACTTCTTTCACAGGCATTATCTTGACTTACATAGAAAGCACCAAATCTGCTAAAAGAACAGCCGTTTCCGGTTCATTCTTTTGTGCATCTTTAGGTTTCCATGCCACAACGAACCGTACAGATGCGGATTTTACCTTGTAACCTCTTTGTTTCCATTCGGATAACGTACCCTGCATTCTTGATGATAATTTTGCTATAGGTTTATCAGTTGATGAACTATACAAGAAGAAATCATTGTAAATTAAAGAATCTCCTCCTCTTAGTGCTAAAACCTCTTGTTTCCGTTCTTTGAAGAATCCCAAATTGACATCTTTGTGAGAGAGCTGTAGTATAATTTCTTCAGGCATATCATATTGTTGTTGGTCAATGAGATATAAGTTTGCACTTAAATGATTGAAGCAATCGCCATTTGTATGTATGAATAGTCTGTTTTTTGCACGAGTTATTCCTACGTAATATCTACGCATCAGATGGGCATCCTTTACATAGTTGTCGGATATGAGCATATATACATCATCAAACTCCCTGCCTTTAGTCTTGTGGATGGTTGATACTACGACATCGGTGCCTGATGTGTCGCAAAAGTCTTCCACTGACGACTCAAATACAAATTCCTTGAAGTCACTGAAATATTTTGTTTTGTTGGTTTGTTCAAACTGTTCCACACACCGCTTCACATACGTCAAACTTAGACTTCTGTCATAAATAGAAAAGGTTGCATGCTTGGCTTCTTCCCATAGTTCTTCTGTGATTAGCGGTGTTTCTATCCGTTTGTCTATATACCTCAGGAAGTATCTCATTTCCGCCATGTTCCAAAAACGTAAACCGTCCATTGATTGTACCAGTTTACTGTTTATACCATGCTTTCGCAGGAGGGCTATCAAGATGACGGCTTCTTCGTTTGTTTGGGTGAGTACACACAAAGTGCCTTTGTCCTTGTGTTGAAGTAAGTTTTCCACAAGCGGCTGATACATATATGTTGAATGATGACGTATTACTTCCACCCAACCTTTCTCTTTTCTCATAGAGATGATAGGTGTACTTTTTATCCTTTTATTAATAGTTTTCAAGAATCCGTTGGCAAAATCCACTGGCTGGCGCGCGCTGCGGTAATTCTCAGTCATTTCGACAAATGTACTTCCGCTTTCTTGCGCCAACCGGTACATATAGTCGGAATCGGAACCGCGGAATTCATAGATGTTCTGGTCATCGTCTCCCACTGCTATCACACGCATTTCCTCATTATCAGTCATTAAAGCCTTTACAAGCGCATGCTCTTCGGCTCCCATATCCTGAGCCTCATCTATGACCAGCACCGTTTTGCCGATTTTATTTGGTTCTACTTCTCCTTGGTTGATCATCTCAGCTGCCTTTGCAACGACATTTTTTGCATCCTCAAGATTTCCTATCCGTCCCAGAAGATCGAAGCAATAGGAGTGGAATGTTTTTATTTCGACAAAATGGGCAGCGTTACCTATCAATTCCATGAGTCTTTGTTTGAATTCTGTTGCGGCTACTCTTGAAAATGTCAGCATCAGGAGCTGTTCGTGTTTCACGTCTTCAAGTAGCAGAAGTGAGGCCAGTTTGTGAATCAATACTCGTGTTTTTCCACTACCTGGACCAGCTCCGACCACAATGCAACGTGAATCCTTATCGGAGATAATTTCCATTTGCCGTTTGGACAATTGCCCAAATAACTGCTTGTACTTCTGTGGCGTCAAGTTACGTTGTATCTCGCTAATTCTGTCGCCTTTGAAATATTTTGTGACAAACTTCCTGTAATCCATTTGGAAATAGTCTTGAACATATTGCAGTGCTGCATGATAATCTTTCACCATCAAATTGGCATATTCGCCCACAATATGCACTTGTTGGATTTTCAGTTTGTAGAATTCATTTAGCATCCGGTAGTCGTCTTGCTTGTATCTCGACTTGTTATCCTTTATTCTTTGGATATTCATGGCATTATAAAGTACCAAGAAGCCGCCTTCAAGTTTTAGCGCACCGATTTTCGACAAGTATAGAAGTGCTTCTTCCACGTCTTCTAACTGAATGTCGTCAAGTCCGCCGAAAAGGGATTGAGGACTTGATTTTATTCGGTTTAGAAGTTCTACTACAGAGAACTGGATAGCTTTGCCGGGTGTGTCTTCCTTTTCTGCATCTGAGGCCAACTTGTATAACCATTCCACGGTAAAACGACTTATTTCCAATCGTTTTTCGAAGCGTCTGATGGTAGATTCCAAGTCTGCTTGACGGCTTATCTCCATATTACGGACTGCATCTTCTTTCTTACGTGTATATCCTTTTACGGTAAGGAAATAGAGCAGAGTTCGGATGTCTTTTTCTTTGGATGTATTGATTCCGTCGTTTACGGCGTTCTCATTCAGTTGCTTACATGAAATTCGCAAAGAGCCGTCGGGAATATGGTTAAGGATATATTGTTCAAGTTTTGCAAAGCGTTCGAGGAGTATTTGCGACTTTCGTTCCGAATCACCTATATCCTGCAAATAGGCAGATATATCTTTGCTGTCTGCCAATATGCCTTCCTGTCGCATGCGTTCCACTACGGATATAACTTCTCTTTTGCTTAGTCCCAAGATATCTGCCAGATAGTCGATCCGTGATTCTGCTTCTGAATCCTGGGCCTTAGCGATGTGTTTTTGGGATATCAGTGATTTGATGATGCGGATTGCCTTTTCTATTTCATCGCTCCCAAAGAGTACTGACGCTGAAATGCGTTCTCTTGCTTCGTCCATGTTTTTCACCGTGATTCCTGTGGCATATACATGAGGTACATTGTTTCCTCTTACCAAGTATCCGCTTTGTTCCAAAGCCGCTAGTGCTGTTCGTACACGAGTTTCAATGTCAGATACCGAATCGTCCCATCCTGCTTGCCGGGCAATTTCCAATGCAGAACAGTTGACTTTCATGCGCTGTCTGGTAAGGTTTTTGACAGCTTTCCATATTTGTTGTATTTCACTGATACTTAGTTTCGTTTGGTTTAGTAATATAAAATGTTTGTCCAAATCATTGTCACTATAAAGCACATAGCAACGTGCACTGAGGCCGGGATCACGACCGGCTCTGCCTGCTTCTTGAACGTAGTTCTCTAGCGAATCGGAAATATCATAATGTACCACAAGACCGACATCTTTCTTATCGACCCCCATGCCAAATGCAGACGTAGCCACAATGATGTGCACCTGATCGTTCATGAAGGCATCCTGGTTGGCAATTTTTTCATCAGCTTCCATTTTACCATTGAAAGGTAGCGCCTTGTAACCGTCACGCGTCAATTTAACTGCTAGTTCTTTTGTTCGTTTGGTACGTGATACGTAAACAATTGTCGGGCAATCGGATTCCGCTACAAGTTCTCTCAGCTTTAAATATTTGTCATTGTCACTTTCTACATGTATGACGGAATAGTGCAGATTTGTTCTTGAGGCTGTTGATGCGAATAACTCTAAGTTCAAGTCCAAGGTTTGCTTGAAATAGTCGCAGATGTCTTGTATTACTTTCTGTTTTGCAGTAGCCGTAAAGCAGGATACGGGGATCGGGTTTTTGCATTTTTTCTTTTGCTGGTACTTTCGGATGAATTTACCAATGTAGAGATAGTCAACTCTAAAATCCTGCCCCCATGAAGAAAAGCAATGCGCTTCATCTATTACAAATCTTACAACGTGGCGTGCCACCAATATTTTCTCGATTGTTTTTGAGCGAAGCATTTCCGGGGATATATACAACAGTGAGGCTTCTCCGTCTTGTACTCTTTGTATGGATAGTGCTCTTGTTATGGGGTCTAACATTCCATTTATGGTTACGGCATCCGTGATACCTCTGTCGGCAAGGTTATCTACCTGGTCTTTCATGAGAGACTGCAAAGGGGAGATGATAACCGTAAGCCCGTGCACGGAGTGTCCTGCCATGAGTGCCGGCAATTGGAAGGTGAGTGATTTGCCGCCACCGGTAGGAAATATCGCCAGCAACGATTTGCCTTTCACCGCTGCTTGGGCTGCTCGTTCTTGCAGTGGCTCGCCTTCGTATGTTCGGAAACGTTCATATCCGAAAAATGCTTTTAGATTATAGAGTACATCCAATTGCGTATGGCAGTAGCCGCAACCTTCCTGGCAATTAGTGTGGCGCAGGAGTTTTACAATAAATTCTACTTCCGGATAATTGTAAAGTACCCATCCGGGAGTGATAGAACGATAGTCGGTGGTCTCAATCAGAGCCAGTGCGTATGCCAATCCGCATGGATATTGTTCGATGAGCATGTCGAGGTCGGCATGATGGCAAATCTTTCCAGTATAAAGTTCTTTTATAAGTTCAGGTATTCCTTCATGGATATACTTTGCACTTACCATGCTAAGAAATCCCTCAAATTCTTTCTTGTCCTTCAGTAACGATGCGAATAGTATACGCTTTTTCTCCGGCAATGAATTCCAGCGTGCTATTTCGTCCAGTAATAAGTCTTTTGCTTTTTTGCAATCGTTCACCGGATTATTCATCTGTTCACTAATCAGTTTGTCATCTTTCACAAGCCTATGGTAAGGGCGTTCCGGGAATAATAAAGGCGAGACATAAAGTGTATCAACTAAAATCCAGCGGCATGTTTTGTTCGTGAACAGATATTTGGCATCATGATGAATGATATTATGGCCACAGATGTAATCTATGTTGTTTAAGAAAATAAACAGTTTTTCTTTTGAAGTTTTATGGAATGTAGTGTCATCATGTTTGAGTGCTCCTATATCATGAATTTTATGATCTTTCAAGCCGACTTCAACATCTACTATAGCATAATTTGTGGCACTACATGGTACAGAGATCGTTTTATTACCAATGATATTGTTTCTATCCTCGGTTTTCTTGATTCCTATGAGCTTGCTCCATATTGACATATATTCAATATAATAAATAGTTTTATAATTTGAATTAGTTATGTATCTGCATCGTTTTTTTATTGTTGTTCGGGTATAACACCCCAATATCATTTACAAAGGTAAGGATAAAACCGAAAAATCAGTAAAAATTACCGTTCTCTTTTGATTTTTATGCGTTTACATCCCGTTGTTTAAGAATATCGTATTTTTATAAGCAAGAGTTGTTGTTGCTTATGGATGCTTATTTGGGGGCATTATATTTACAACACATGTACGGAAGTCGTTGATAAATATATCATGCAGACTTCGAGGAAGTCAAGTAAATTCGATCAGTAAACGATTAATATATTAAAAGAGAGAGACGTAGGTCATTGACTTACGGCTCCTTTTTTTAGAGAATTTTTTAGGAGGAAGTATACTAACTAATAAAAAGTTGTACTTCTATTGACTACTATTTTAATTAATATTTTTCAACTTTGCAAAAGTGTACAATCATCTATTGCAAAAGTGTACAATGATCCATAGCAAGAGTGTACATTATTGAGGTATAAAAGTGTACATTCTTATATTGCTTGATTATCAGTGGTTTAATATGGGAATGTTGGCTAATTCCAGATATAACGCAAAAGAAGAAAAATTATTCATCGAATTTTAATAGGGTTTTCTACTTCTAAGCGATCTTATAAGTAGAAAGCAAGAATTATTCACCTTTAAAATCATACGAAGATGAAAAAGTTAGTTGGAGTTATAATGGGCTGGTTGATGTTTTTCTTACTATTGGATATTGCCCCTTTGCAGGCACGGGAAGAAGTGGATGGCTATTTCACGGTTACAGGGGTTGTAAGAAACAAGGATGATAGGAAAAAGCTGGAGAATGTGAATGTTTCTGTGCCCGGTACAAATATTGGGACGGTAACAAATTCAGATGGTCTATTCTCTCTTAAGATCAAAGATGCTGAAATAGTCCGGGGGCTGGAAGTATCTCATATCGGATACCTCAATACTCAGATTTCTTTGAAAGAAAATAAGGACTTATCCACATTGACTGTGTGGATGATACCAGCACCTAATTTACTGAGTGAGATTGTGATTTTTGGTAATAATGCCCGTGGCATTGTAGAAGAAGCAATTAGAAAAATCCCGGTAAACTATTCTCCTAACGAGAATATGCTGACAACATTTTACAGAGAAACAGTACAAAAGAGGCGTCGTTATATCAGTGTGTCGGAGGCTGTTATAGATGTATATAAGACAGCTTATAATGACCGTATACCTGTGAAAGATAAGGTGCAACTCCAGAAAGGGCGTCGTTTGCTGAGTCAGAAAAACAGTGACACATTGGCTGTGAAGGTAGTGGGAGGTCCCAGTTTGGCTATTTATCTGGATGTCGTGAAGAATCAGGATGCATTACTGAATATGGGAGATTTGGATTATTATGAGTTTCACATCGAAGAGCCTGTGAATTTTGATAACCGTATGCAATATGTAATCAGTTTTCGGCCTAAAGTTAGCCTGATGTATGCATTGTTTTATGGGAAACTGTATATTGATTTTGAGAAACTGGCATTTACCCGGGCAGAGTTCTCGCTGGATATGAAAAATAAAACGAAAGCCGTGGAAGCTATTTTACATAAGAAACCTTTGGGTTTACAGTTTAAGCCACAGGAAGTATCCTATCTGGTGACGTATAAAGAGCAGAATGGGAAGACGTATTTAAACTATATTTGGAATACCATCCGTTTCAAATGTGATTGGAAGAAGCGCCTCTTCTCTTCGGGATATACAGTTTATTCTGAGATGGTGGTAACAGACAGGCAGGAGGATAACTTTACAGCTATTTCTAATAAGACGGCTTTCAAAGAAAAGCAAGTGTTTTATGATTTAGTAGATGAATACTGGAACGAAGACTTCTGGAAAGAATACAATATCATTGAACCTACTGAGTCTTTGGAACACGCTGTGAACAAATTGAAAAAGCAATCTCGTTAGAGTTCAGATAGTTTTTTATATATTTGGTACCAATAATGATTCGGGTATGCTAAATGAACTGTTCATACTTGCTAAAATAAAAGAGGGTGATATAAAGGCATTTGAGGAAATTTTCCGTTGCTATTATTCGCCCCTTTGCTGGTATGCTGCAGGTATAACAGGCGAAGTGGAAGCTGCCGAAGAGATAGTAGAAGAACTTTTCTACGTATTTTGGAAAGACCGGGAACATTTGCAGATATTTCAATCCATTAAAAGTTATCTGTACAGGGCAACACGCAATGAAGCGCTTCAATACTGCCAGCATAGAGAAGTCAGAGAACGGTATCGGGAGTACGTGCTGGCAGATAATGTTTCAGAACAGGTGTCTGATCCTCACCGGCAGTTGGAGTATGAGGAGTTGCAGGAGGTTATCCGCCATACACTTGATAAACTGCCGGGGCGCAGACTCAGGATATTTGAAATGCATCGTATGGAAGGAAAGAAATATGTAGAGATTGCTTCGTTTCTTTCATTGTCTGTCAAAACAGTGGAAGCAGAGATGACAAAAGCACTCCGGACTTTACGAAATGAAATAGATAATTATATTCTTACGAAATGACTGAAGTAAATAAAAATAAAGTGAGGACAGATGAGGCATGGAGGCACTTGTATACTCGTTTGGATAAAGACAGCCTGCTTGTAGAGGTGGGAGAGGAGGTGATCCGTCGCAGGCTTTTCTTAAAATGGGGAACTGTAGTTGCTGCTATGCTGACAGGAGTGGTTTGTCTGATGTCCGTTTGGTGGTTAATGCCGGGAAATGATACTAAAAATCTTAATCTGGTAATTCAGGAAAACAGAGAGAAGTCAACGTTGGTCACTACTCTTGAAGACGGCTCTATTGTTTATCTGGGGCAGGAGAGTGTCTTGCAGTATCCTGAACATTTTGCTACGGATAAGAGAGAGGTTAATTTGCATGGAGAAGCCTTTTTTGATGTGGCGAAGAAACATGAACAAACTTTCTTGATTGAAACCGAGAAGGTACAGATAGAAGTATTGGGGACAGCTTTTAATGTCCGTAGTAATGAAGAAGTTCCTTTTAGTTTGTCTGTGCGGCGTGGTAAGGTGAAGGTATCACTGAAACAGGGAGGTTACAGTGTTTTTGTGAATGCGGGCGAAACGGTTACATTACAATCACAGCAATTACAGTTAAGTGAGACTTCAAGAGGTGATGAGTCTGGTGTCTATACAAAGAATATACGTTTTAAGGATGAAAGCTTGGAAGATATCCTGCGGGTAGTGAATGCTGAAAATTCTGCGTTACAGATACAAACTGGTTCATTGGATTTGGGTAAACGCAAGCTGACTATTGAGTTTCTGGACAACTCACCCGATACGGTTGCCGAACTGATCTGTTGGGCGTTAAATTTGAAATATACTCGTGAAGGAGATAAACTGATTTTGTCTGAACGATGATTCTTAAAGTTTAAAAATATGAAACTATATCCTCTCTGTCTGCTTTTCTTCGGACTGCTTTTTATTGCTGCTGGTACAATAAGAGCAGATGGAGATGATGTTCTGGATCGTGTTATCAGTCTGCCTAAGATGAAAGGTACGGTGTATTTCTTGTTGGGTAAAGTCTCAGAACGTTCCGGATATCTTTTTGTTTATGATAGTAAGGTCGTGAACAATGATGTTGTGACAAAGACAAGAGAGAAAGACTGTACAATTCGGCAGGCTATTTATGAAATAACCGGTAACAGGAGATTGGTTTTAAAGGTGATTGGAGGACATATATTAATCCTGCCTCCTGTAGAAAAGAATAAGAATATAAAAAAAGAGAGTCAATTGTCCTTGCCAGCCTTTTCCACAATTACCGGTACTTTGTTGGATAAAGAAACCGGGGAACCAGTGGTCAATGCATCAGTGACAATTCAAGGTACTTCGATAGGTAATATTACAAATAAAGACGGTGAGTTCAGACTTCATTTACCCGACTCTCTGAGAGATGGGTTTCTCTCTTTTTCTCATTTGGGTTATGTGGCGCAAAATGTTGAAGCGGCTATGCTTACGGGGTGCGACAATATACTGAGTCTGGAGCCTAAAATCGTTCCCTTGCAGGAGGTTCTGATCCGGTTGGTAGAACCCAAAAAGTTGTTGAGGGAAATGCTAAAGCGGCGAGAGGAAAATTATTCATTGGTCCCAGTTCATCTGACAACATTTTACAGGGAAGGAGTTCAGTTAAAGAACAAGTTCCAGAACCTGACGGAAGCTGTATTCAAAGTTTATAAATCTCCTCTGGATGAATCCGGGGTATTGGATCAGGTGAAGTTGCTGAAGATGAGCAGGATGGACAATCGTGAAAGTACAGATAGCCTGATAGCTAAGATTAGGGCGGGTATTCAGGCTTGCCTGCAACTGGATATAATGAAAGATCTGCCGGATTTTCTATCTGTTGATGCAAATGATAATCCGTATACATATACTTCTGGTGGCATCACCTCTATAGATGACCGTTGTGTAAATGTGGTTTCTTTTGAGCAGAAGCAAGGGGGTAAAGAACCGCTTTATTGCGGGGAGTTATATATTGATTCGGAAAATGGGGCTTTACTACAGGCACGGATTGAAATGCAACCCCGGTATATAAAAAAAGCTACAAGGATTTTTGTTGTCCGGCAAGCTCCCAGTGTAAACCTGACAGCACAAAAGGTGGTATATACTATTTCGTATAAACCGTGGAGAGGCACTTACTATATTCACCATATCCGCGGCGATTTGTTTTTTAGGATGAAGAAAAAACGGGCACTGTTCAGTAATCCCACTTTGCATACATGGTTCGAAATGGTAACATGCAAGGTGGATAGGGATAATGTGGCCCGTTTTTCCCGTACTGAAAGGGTACCAATACATACAGTACTTGCAGATATTGATTTTAAATATGATGAAAGTTTCTGGGAAGAGTTTAATACGATCCCGTTAGAGGAAGAGTTGAGTAAGATAATAGAGAAGGTAACGTTAAAGATAGAAAAAACAGTTCATCAAGAGGAGTGAAGATAAGCAGGATATTTGTTATTTTGCAGTCCGAATGAAATATATTCAATGAATACGAAAAGATATGATTAAACAAGACTATCTGGTACGGATGATTCAGGAAATTATCTCTTTGATTGCAAATGCTATTCTGAATAAGAAGAAACTTCGCAAGCAAGAGTGGGTAGAGTATGATTGCCTGACCAGACAAATTTTAGGCTTTCCTGCCGAGCAGTTGATTGGTATGGATATGCAGGAGTTGATCGGACGGTATAAAGGCGATCCTGACGAAATGGGAAAAATAGAACTTGCTGCTATGAGTATGCTGAAATTATCAGAAGATATGTCTTCAGATCATATCCTGCAAAAATCCAAACTCCGGCAGGACGGTCTCTGGTTGCTCAAGTATGTTCAGGAAGAAGGGAATACATTCTCTATTCAACGGACAAGCCTGATAAAACTTTTGGAAATAAACGGGTGAATAAAAGAACGGTATGCAGGAGTGGAAGCAAGTGTTATGCATAAAACTTTGTTGCATTTGCGTCTGTTAATCTTGAAAAACTATATCTTTGTGCCCCGGTTACAAAATCGTGTTTAATATGGAATTACCTAAAGACCCGATGATGCTGTTTAGTGTCATCAACATGAAGCTTCGTGATAACTATTCTTCGTTGGATGAATTGTGTGATGATCTGAATGTAGAGAAAGAGGACATTATTGATCAGCTCAAAAATGCAGGCTTTGAATATAGTCCGGAACATAATAAGTTCTGGTAATCTGTTGTTATAACGGAGCTGTTTAAATCTAAATTGTTTCACCAATCATTTTAGAATTAACTACTTAATAATCGGTGAAACAATTCATTGATCTTTATTTGTCTACTTACAGTATGTGTGGTAGGGCATATTAAAATATCAGTTGTGATTTTAATTCAGGGAACTGATTCTGATGCCAATACGGATATATTTTGGGCGTTTTACTTGCCTCATCCAATCGCTTTATTTGTTCTGCTGTCAGACTCCAGCCAATGGCTCCGAGGTTTAGTTTCAAATGTTCTTCTGTTCGTGCGCCAATCACAAGACTGCAGATAGTGGGACGTTGCAATAGCCAGTTTAGTGCTACCTGTGCTACAGTTTTTCCTGTCTCTCCCGCAATATCTTCCAGAATATCAATAATATTGTAAAGAAGATCGTATGACATGATCTCATCACCTACCGGAGCGCCACCACGGGCTACTCTTCCATCTTCCGGAATCGGATTGTTACGACGATAACGTCCTCCCAAACGTCCTGCTGCTAACGGACTCCAGACAAATGTACCAACTTGCTGATCGACGCCAAGTGGCATCAGCTCCCATTCAAACTCACGGTTGAGCAAAGAGTAATACACCTGGTGGGCTACATAACGTGTCCAACCGTATTTGTCGGAAACAGCCAGTGACTTCATTAACTGCCAGCCGGAGAAGTTGGAGCATCCGATATAGCGTACCTTTCCGCTTTGAACAAGATTGTCCAGTGCGCTAAGTGTCTCTTCCAACGGAGTAGCGCCATCAAAGCCGTGCATATAATAGATGTCAATATAGTCTGTTCCCAAACGTCGCAGACTGGCTTCACAGGCATTGATAATGTGAAAGCGGGAAGCTCCCATTTCGTTCCGGTCTTCTCCCATTGGGAAAGTGGCTTTGGTGGAGATGAGAAGGCGGTTTCGCTTTCCGGAAATAGCTTTGCCAAGTATTTCTTCCGACAAACCACGAGAATAAATATCGGCTGTGTCAAAGAGATTTAGTCCGGCTTCCAGGCACATATCTACCATGCGGGTAGCTTCGGCAACACCTGTATTTCCCCAACCTTCAAAACCGTGAGTACCTCCAAAGGTTGCTGTTCCTAAGCTCAATGCCGGAACAAAAAGTCCTGAGCCGTTTAATTGTCTGTATTCCATAAATGTTTCTGATTTTTTTGAATAATAGTAAATGTATATATAACGATTATTGTTGTGATAAAGTTGCATCTTTTGCAACAAAAATTGAAAGAAACAGAGTAAAACCATCTTCAGACATAAGAATCTGTTTAAATTTTCCTTTTGTAAATTTAAACAGGTTCTTATTAAACAAGTATGTCAGGTAAACGCAAGATATAGATAAATAAATAATCTTTCGTTCACAAACATCTCTTGTTGTTTCATTGTTATACCCGGCAAATATCTTATTGGGGTATGTTCGAACACTGGAAAAGCTTGAAAGGAGTAAGGGGATGGCATGTCTGGAAATTAAAGCTGATTGATGCCAGATTGTACTTTGTCAGCATCTTTGTGGGATTGCTGACAGGGCTTATTGCCGTGCCTTATCATTATCTGTTACAATTCTTTTTCGATATCCGGCGCACATTCTTTGACGCTCATCCCCGTTGGTATTGGCATATTGTGTTGTTCCTGGCATTATGGGGAATACTTATCTTTGTTTCCTGGTTAGTTCGTAAGATGCCACTCATTACCGGTGGTGGTATTCCGCAAACGAGAGGGGTTATCAATGGCCGCATCTCCTATAAACATCCTTTTATAGAAATGGTATCTAAGTTTGCGGGAGGAGTTCTTGCATTGACTGCGGGGTTATCTTTAGGGCGTGAAGGTCCCTCTGTACAGATTGGCTCTTACGTTGGTTGCCTTGTTTCCAAGTGGACACGTGTACTTGCCGGAGAGCGTAAACAACTTTTGGCTGCCGGAGCAGGTGCCGGATTGGCAGCTGCATTTTCGGCCCCTCTTGCTTCCTCATTGTTAGTAATTGAATCAATCGAACGCTTTGATGCACCGAAAACAGCTATTACTACGTTACTCGCCGGTGTGGTAGCCGGGGGTGTGGCAAGCTGGATATTTCCCATCAGTCCTTATCGTCTTATAGATGCTATCGAACCATTGCTTCCTTTTTTATCTCAGGTAAAACTATTCCTGTTACTTGCAGTGGTTATCTCTCTCTTTGGAAAATTCTATTCGGAATTGACGTTGTATTTCAAACAAGTCTATTCGCAGGTGAAACATCCTGTGTATATGAAGATGCTCTACCTGTTAGTGATTGCTTATGCTATTTCACTGTTGCAAGTGAATCTGACGGGAGGAGGTGAACAATTCCTGTTAGAACAGGTCACCGATGGGAGTAGGCAGGTTATGTGGGTGTTGGCAATGATGATGGTTCATTTTGTATTTACGGCGCTTTCCATCTCTTCCGGATTGCCGGGAGGAAACTTTATCCCTACGTTGGTGACTGGTGGGTTATTCGGGCAGATTGTAGCTCTGATATTGGTACAAAGAGGGTTTATTGCCCAGGAGAATGTGAGTTATATTATGCTGATCAGTATGTCTGCTTTTCTTGTTGCTGTTATCCGGACTCCACTGACGGCTATTGTTCTGATAACAGAGATAACAGGACACTTTGAAGTTTTCTATCCCTCTGTGGTGGTAGGCGGACTGACGTATTATTTCACGGAGTTATTGCAAATAAAGCCTTTCAATGTCACTTTATACAATGATATGATAAATACCCCCGATTTTCAGCAGCAAAAGCGTTATACACTTTCGGTAGAGATCATGACCGGGTCTTATCTGGATGGTAAAGAGGTGAATGAGCTAAGATTACCCGAACATTGTATCATTATCAATGTACACCGTGACCGGAAAGACTTGACCCCGGCCGGTACCCGGCTTATTCCGGGAGATCAGGTACAAATAGAGATGGATGCACAAGACATCGAAAAGTTATACGAACCATTGGTAAGCATGGCAAATATCTATTAATAACGGATCGTATAGAGCATTTGTATGCTGATTTATGGAATATACCGGCACTTTTGACTGATAATTCTTTGAATTTCATTTCTTTTATCTATATTTGTAGCCATACTGAAATACAACTATAGAAATGAAAAAACACGATTTTCTTTTTTTCCTTTGCGTGCTTGTCTGCTTCCTCCCTTTCTTTTTGAGTGATGCGGTGTATGATGCCTATAAGCAGTTTAATGCTTCTCATGGTATGGTAATGAGCTTTATTAAGTTTGCCATTCTTTCCACTTTGGGCGAGGTGATTGGGCTTCGTATCAGTACCGGTTCTTATCATCGCCGTGGTTTTGGTATTTTGCCCCGTGCATTTGTTTGGGGATTGCTCGGATTGGGGATCAACATGGCTTTTGTTGTTTTCTCTAACGGAGTTCCAGCCTTTGCTTCTTATCTGGGAGTAGCGGATGCCGGTAGTATAATGTCCGGCCCTCTTTCAATCGATAAAGTATTACTGGCGTTGGCTATTTCTGTAACGATGAATACCATTTTCGGACCAGTATTTATGACCCTGCATAAGGTTACTGATACTCACATTCTTGCCACCGGAGGTACGATGAAGGGCTTCTTTACTTCCATTCCTATGGGGCAGATTTTGCAGAATCTTAATTGGAAAGTACAATGGGGCTTTGTTTTTAAGAAGACTATTCCGTTCTTTTGGTTTCCCGCCCATACCATAACTTTCCTTTTGCCGGGTGATGCACGTGTATTGTTTGCGGCTTTATTGGGAGTGGTACTTGGTATATTTCTGGCAATAGCAGCACGCAAGTAACAGATCGTTTTCTTTTATACCGGAGATTGTTTTTGTTTACAAATCGGTTTCCGGCAGCTTTTTTTGTCAAGAGTCGATTTATTGATTCTTAACTAAAAAGGGCACTTTTCGTTGTAAAGCATCTGTTGCATTGCAACACAGTAGCATTTGCATCGCAACATAGTATGAAATGAATTATAACATACCAGGTAATAAACCGTTTCATACCGAGGAAATTCATGTAAGTACCGAGGAAAACTTACTTAACAACCTTGCTCAGGAGTGCTTTGAACGAGGAGGACGAAAAAAAAGAGGAAAGTTATAACTTCCCTCTTTTACCTCAGTTTAATCTGAATATACTTTATCATTACTCTTACAAAGATACTACTTTACTTTTTCAAAGTCAAGCTTTTTCCCTTTTATTTTAAGAAAACTATTTGTTTACTTGTTTTCTGATTGTTCCCGCAGCCAGGCTATCTCTTCGGGCCACAACGTTTCGTCTATTGTTTCGAGTATCAACGGCATATTGTCAAAGCGTGGATCGCGCATTAGCTTTTCAAAGAAAGCAAAACCGATCAGCCCTTTTCCGATACTGTCGTGGCGGTCTACATGGCTGCCCAATTCTTTCTTAGAATCATTGAGGTGCATTCCACGGAGATAGCGGAACCCTACTACTTCTTCAAATTCGTTAAACACGGCATCATAGTCTTCAAGGAAATCGTACCCTGCCGTGAACGTGTGGCAGGTATCCAGACAGACGCCAACCCGGCTTTTGTCTTCTACACGATCGATGATATATTTCAGATGCCAGAACTCATTTCCTAAGTTGCTGCCTTGTCCCGCAGTGTTTTCGATAACCGCCGTTACTCCTTTCGTCTTTTCCAGCGTGATATTGATGCTTTCTGCAATGAGGTCAAGGCTGTCTTCTACTGAAATTTTATTCAAATGACTGCCCGGATGAAAGTTTAGCAGTTTCAAACCCAACTGTTCGCAACGTTGCATTTCGTCTAAAAAGGCGGCACGGCTTTTCTCCAGTGCATCCGGTTCGGGATGCCCCAGATTGATAAGATAACTATCATGGGGAAGGATATACTCCGGTTTGAAATTATACTTTTCGCAGTTCTCTTTAAAAAGGCGAATGCTTTCTTCGGTCAGAGGTTTACTCACCCACTGGCGTTGATTCTTTGTGAAAAGTGCAAAGGCATTAGCACCTATTTCGTGTGCATTGACAGGGGCGTTTTCTACACCACCCGAGGCACTGACATGTGCTCCGATATATTTCATACTGTTTCTTTTTAGTTTATTACATTTACATGCAAAGATAACAATTATTATATCTGATGAAACGCAGATTAACGCAAATTTCTGCAGATTATAAAGACCGTTATTTTAGTCTTATACTTGTTCTGCTTTGCGGAAATTAGCGTTAATCTGCGTTTCAGCCTCATAATCACTTGTTGCACTTCCCTGTGCGGGAAGCACCGGGAAGTATTATATTTCGAAATCGGGCAGATAGTCTACCAGTTTCTTTTCGATTTTCTTTCCGTCTGTTTGTTCATTTATGAGTGTGGCACCTTCGTTTTTGGCAGCGTCATAAATCAGAGATGCTTTCTCTGTCTTGTTGCTTATGCTGATAGCGGCTTTACCTGTCGGGGTAAGGTTACATCGGATCATCCAGTCACCTACCAGCCAGGTGTTGCCTTTACGGGTCACTTTCATATCTGTCCGGTCTTTACCATGTGTATCGATGATAGTCAAAAAGCGAGCGGTAGTTGTTTGCGGTGTTGTAGCCGAGAAGTGCCAGTGATTGGGATACTTCACGGTCTTTCCATTTTTGTCCGTCACATTTTTCCAGTTGGTAGGCGGGCAGAAGAAAGTATCTGTTAAAGCCTCTTGTACAGGAGCAGAACAGAACAGATGAGCAACCGATACACCGTCAACCGCATTGCGTCCTGTAACGGTAATAGCATCAGGTGACTGACGTTTTACGTCCATTGGGAATGAGGTGGTATGCAACAGATAGCTCCAGGTTACAGGTTCTTTTCCTTCCAGCTCATCATAAATGACATAGACCCCTGTTTTACCCAGTTGGATAACGTGGCGGCGGAACATATTCAATTTATTCTCATCCCAACCATTCTCCGGAGTAAACTTTGTTCCACTGAGGCGCGCACGTTCGAGCCAGAGAGGGGAGGTTACTTTGCCATAAGCATTTGAAGCGTCGCCTACAAAATAAGAGAGTTTTTCTCCTTCATACCAACGCGGTATCCAACCATACCCCTCTGTACCAATTTTCTGTCCCATACCGTTCACGAGGATAGAGTTGTGGGCACGGGTGTTACGGTAAGAATACATGCAATGATCGTCAGTGAAACCTGTACGGTGACCGCTGCTATAGAAAATCTCTTTACCACCGTAGAATGTATTGAATGCATTTTGATTGGCAAGTGCATGTGAGGTACTTCCGTAAGAACTACTGCGGAAGGAGAGCATGGCATTCTTCTCCGGTTCTCCCAGAGAAGTATTCATATTCCCTAATCCCGTTTCATTGAAAACGTGTGTCTGTGGCATATCATCGAGGGTACGTTTACCAATGGGGAAAGCATCTTCAGCCGGGAAAGGCTTTTTAGTGATACAACGATACCAGGTAAGGTCGGCAGGTTTTGCTTCAAAAGAACTTTGGAAGATGTCCGGTTGGCGTTCTTTTATAGATCGTACGTAAGCAGCCGCCCACGGATTATTGCATTGACGTGCCAATGCATCGGCGTAACCTACACGTGCTCCGCTGGGAGTCTTTTGATTTTCGTGAGAATTTCCCTGTCCGGCAGCTTTAGAGAAAGGAGGTTGCTGATAGATAACGTACAATGCATTCTTGTTGTACCATGGATCAGCAAAGAAATCGAATCCGGTGACGCGTGAGAAGAAAGCGGGTACTTCAATCAGTGTACGGATATTCACGTGAAAATAGGAGTCTCCGTTATGCCATCCTCCGTCTGCATTAAGTCCCGGCAGGCGTGATACCCATTCGTTATAGCAATAATCTACCCAGGTAGAGGCTTCGGGGAGTTCGCCGTAAGTAGCAAATGCAGCCATTGTAAGGATACGGAAAGTCATTTGCCAAACGTGATTATCGGCAATACGGTTCTCAAGATGGTTGACGTATTCTTCGAAAAACTTGCTTCCATTCTCCCGGATACTACCCAGTAAAAGAGTTTTCTCAGTAGGGGTGAGCAGGTGGTAGAAGGCGTCGTAAGCCGAAGTGCTCATGGAGAGAATTGTACCGAGGTTGAAGTCACCGGCAAAATACTTACTGTCTTTCCAGGAGAGGATTTCGGTAAGACGCTTCATTGCTTCACGATAATATACCTCGTTTTTAGTCAGCAGATAAGCACGTATCATGCCTTCTATATTTTTCTCTTCACGATCTACAATCTTTCGGCTTTCGCGGATAAGGGCGGATTTGTATTGTACGATGTTTGTTAGTTTCACCACTGCGCTGGTATCAATTTCTTCTGCCAGGTGTTTCAGGGGGTGCATGATACATTTATCGGCTTTGTTGATGTAAGACTGCGCTTCCGGGTTATTCTGATTTCGGGCGATGATGTCGTTCCATTCTTTAAAGTCGAGAAGAATACGAGGGTGTTCTGCAGGAAGTTTGGTTAGTAACTCTTGCAATGAAGGTGGATTGAAAGTACACGTATTCTCATCTATATAGAAATGATAAACAGGCGACCACTCTTCTTTACCGTTCTTGTCTACATAAGCATGTTGCCAGTAATAAGTACCTTTCTCAAAGAGTTGGAATGGATTGAAGAAAGCCCAGTTACGTTCGGCGGTAATGACTCCTTGCCGGAAGTCTTTGTCGCGGGCGATACGTATGCGATAAGTTACGTGTGGTTTTTGCTCTTCACCTTCCACGCCATCGAGTACAGCGCCGAGGTGAGGGAATTTATCCGGCCACATGAAGCGTGGCGGGTTCATTGTAATGTGTTGTCCGTCGAGTGGGGAGGGAGTTTCGCGTACTTCATGCATAAGTGTAGATTGTGTCAGATGCATGATGCTGTTCTGCGCTCCTACTGAAGTAGAAGACAGGAGGGCGGCGAAGAGGAAATAGTAAGTGATTCGTTTCATGATTTAAAGACTAATTAATAATAATATGCCAATTACCATGCGGTGAGTAAACGTCGCGCAGCCAATTGGCACATTGGCATATTATCACATTATTTAAAAAGTTCTTTTAATTTCACCGTTTTATTGTTGATAAGCGGGTGTGCCCAGAAGCCTATAAAGGTTATATATCCCACGAATATCAGAATACTCAGCATACCTGTGCGCAGTGAAGTGGCATCTGCCAGTGTACTGACAATCATTGGACCACCTGCACCACCTGCAATCGCCGAACAAAGAATCCCGGCAAACGAACCGTGATGTTTCCGTGCTGAGTTTAAAGCTAAAGAAAAGATGATACTAAACATCATCGATATACTGAATCCGATAGCCGGGAAAGCAATCAGCGACATTTCACGCGTGCCAAATAGAGCGGTCAGTAACAATATCATAGTCAGGAATCCTGAGATTTGCAACAACCGTTTACTATCCATCAGTTTCAGCAGGAACATACCGACGATGCAACCTGCCGTCATCAGTCCCCAGAAATAACTGACGGCCTGTGCACCTTCTGTCTGTGGATTGACATCATGGTATTGCTCAAGGAAGGTACTCATGAAGATGGAAGTTCCCTGCTCGGTACTTACATAGCAGAAGATGCCCAGGAAGAACAACCATACATACTTCTGTTTGAATAACTCTAAATAGGAACTGGTGGTACCGCTTTTTTCCTCTTCCTGTAGAGTGATTTTCGGGAAGCGTGAGATGCCGACTGCAATCAGCATAATCAGTAATAGTGCGGAAAAGACCCAATAGAGAGATACCCAGGGCATTTCTCTCGGAGTAACATCTGCCAGCAGATCGAGTAGGAAATTATGTCCGGCAACGTAGGTGTCAGCGTTCAGTTCCCGTATCAGATAGGTATAAACCAATGGACTGAGGAATGAAGCAATACCAAACATGAATTGTGCCAGTTCTGCAACGAAAGCATAGTTCTCTTCACCTCCTACAGTACGTTGCAATGGATTCAGTACTGTTTGTAACATCGCCATACCTAACCCGATAATAAAGGATGAGGCTAATAACATGGGATAGGTATGAAGACAAGCGAAAAGAATGGTACCAATAAACGGCATTAAAAAACCACAGAAAAGTACCGGTTTCTCTCCGTAACGGTCAATCAGCAATCCGGCAGGGATAGACATGATGGCATATGCCAGGAAAAAAGAAGTCGGAATGAATCCCGCCATTGCCAGGTCGCTCAGATTGAAGTTGTGGATGATATCCGGTATCAGCGGCCCCAGAATATTGGTAATAAAAGATATAGTGAACCAAAACGCCATAATGAGCGCCAGCATTCCAAAGTTTCTTTTCATAATAATAGTGTTTCAGATTTCTTTTGTACTATCGTCGATTAAATATTAAGCCTGCTGCTCCTATACTTCCGGCTTTATTACCTAAGCGAGCTGCAATGATTTCAGTGTTGACCGCACAATCGGGGATAGCATAACGATGTGCTTGCCGGCTGATCTTCTCTATATAGAAGTTTCCCGCTTCGGACAGTCCGCCTCCAATAACAATGCGTTGCGGGCTAAAGATATTAATAAATCCGGCAATACCATGTCCTAAGTAGTCACAATGTTCTTCTAAACATTCCGTAGCAAGTTTATTTCCCTCTTTGTAGAGGTGGACAATAAGCTCACCATTGATCTCCTTTCCCGGATATTGTATGCCTGCTTCTGCACTGCGTTGTGTGAAACGGCGTACCAGTGCCGATGTGGAAGCGTAATGTTCCAGACAGCCTACCGAACCACAAGCACAAGCCTCTCCATTGGCAATGAGGGGTACATGTCCCAGTTCCGTCCCCCGGTTGGCAAAGCCGTTGAATAGTTTGCCGTCAATCACAACAGCTCCTCCGATTCCTGTACCGACAGTCAGAAACACAACATGTGTTGCTCCTTGTCCTGCTCCGTACATCGTTTCTCCCAATCCCATCAGATTAGCGTCATTGCCAAGTAAAGTAGGGAGTCCGGTAGCTTTTTCAATTATATCCGCTAAGTGGAGCTTTTCCCATCCATTGATGTTTTCGGCTCCTCCGAGAACAATACGGTTGGTTTCGTCTACAATTCCTGGTGTACCGATACCGATACCTTCGATATTGTATCCTTGTTCAGTGGCGAAAGCTTTTACTTCATTGATCGCTTTTATCAATTGTTCTATTACGGCTTCTGCCGAGATATCAGCCAAAGAGGGTAGTTTTCCCTGAAACGGGAATTCTCCTTCATTGCTGATGAGGGCGTATTTGATGGAGGTACCACCCAAATCGATGCCGATAGCATATAGGTTGTTCATAAAATATCTTATTAAGTTGGATGTACTTTTCTTTTGCCTTGATGCAAAAGAAAAGATACCAAAAGAAAAGCTCAAGGCTGCATTTTCTCCGTTACTGCACTACGGTGAAAAGCTAAAGGGGCTCGAACTCGCTTCGCTCAGACAATCGCCCCTTCTTACGCTTTTCGCCTCCATTCCGTTTGACGCTGCGGAAATGAGGCCGGGGGGGGACCATTCGGATGGTAGATAGCATACAATGCTTCTTGTAACTAAAAACGTATACTATATTACATTAATTATATTGCAATATATTTACTTTTATATCACATATCTCTACCTCATCCTAAACCGTAGTTCCGCTGATGAACGGTCTCTGGCCTCATTTTTTCTCCGTCAAGCGAACGCCCGCAGTGAAGCGTCAAAAAGGGGCGATTGTTTGAGCGAAGCGAGTTCGAGCCCCTTTAGCGGAACGAAGGAAGTGAGTAGGAGAAAAAATGCAGCCTTGATTCTTTCTTTTGGTATCTTTTCTTTCGCATCAAGGCGAAAGAAAAGTACATTATACAATTTAAACTCTCTCCGCCCAGATCGGTGAACTCCATGCCCACTGCTGATCGCGTTGACGAACCCGGACATAGTAATAATCCGTATCCTTTTGCGGTTCTTTATCTTCCATAAAGTGCTCTACTGTATAGCAGCTTTCGGGCATTGCGCGATTGAAAAGAATGGCTTCACTCAACCAGCCTATCATAAAGTGAGAGCGTGAACCTTCGAGCAATTCGCCTAAAGTATGCTCAAACTTCTTGCCGTTAAACTCTGCTGTCAGAACTCCGTCTTTAGGCATTTCCAGTTCAAGGATGACAGCCTGCATTGCGGGAGTAGTTACGTTCGGATTTTTGCTGGAGTACATATCGAGTTCCGTTTCCTTCTCATTGGTTGAAAGGATACGATTTACGTGTGTATGGAATTCTGTTTCACCCTCTTGCGGAGAAGTAAATGCAGCGCCACGGAAACAGGGGGTTACGCTCACGATACGTCCTTTATCTACTGCGAGTTTACCTAACCAGTGCACGTATTTCTCTTCACGATTCCAGCCAAAGTCTACTTTCACTTTACAGTGTACAGTGTCACCTTCGGGCATTATCGGAGTCAATGGGCCATTCAAGCGGGCAATGCATTGTCCGTTTTTCACGATATCTACATAGTCGATGCAGCTTTCACCTTCTACGTTAACATAGATGCGACGGCTGTTGCCACGTACCACGTCTCCCATGAATGCGTCATTCAGACGGAAGTCAATCTTAATTTTGTCACCGGTCGCACCACATACATGACGGTTTTTCAGAGCATCCCAAATGGCATCCCGAGTCAGTGAAGGAGCCAGTACACCGATACGTCCGTCGCCATAGCTACCCGGATAACCCGAATGTTGGTCTGTTGAGCACATGATACCAAACTTATTGCCACGATCCAATCCGTATTGCACGGTTCCTTCCCACTGGCGTGGTCCCATATCATGCAGATAGTTATAATCTCCCTGATCACTTTCTGCCAGTCCGTGACGAGAATACATTTCAACGAATGGAGTCTGATCTCCTTCTGTGAAACAATCCCAGTTGTATCCGCGGTATCCACCCTGATAACCCATATGGTGTGGGGTGATAAATACCTTCTCGTTTTTTAGCTTCTCTTTCCATTCCTGTACAGAGGTACATTCTACGAGTGGTACATCAATGTCATGCCACAGTGCCACGTGGTCACCGTGTGCCATGCTATGGCATTCGTATCCCGTAAAAGTAAGGAATTCTCCTTCCTTATTATACTCTTTCGTCATAGCGATGTATTTGTCATAGTTGCCTTCACGCAGACGTTTGAAAGCACCTGTGTGGTAGTCTATCACCCATTTCAGACGAGGATCATCAGCTCCGGGAATGTCCGGCCACATGGCATGTGGAGTCACTGATACAAAGTCCAGTTGTTCTCTTGCTGCTTCAAAAGCATCGCGCATATCACCATGTCCGTAAGTGATGTTACAGTGATTATGTAAGTCACCCCAGTACATTTTAAGGTCACTTGCTGATGGCATGATTTTTTTAGCATCTTTGCTACCCGCTGCACAAGCACCGAGCAGGCTACCGGATGCGGCCAGTCCCAGGAAGGACCAACCTGTGTTTTTAAGAAAACTTCTTCTGTCCATAATAATATTTACGATTAGACGATTTACAAATTACGATTGAAATTACTTTGTTTATATATAAGGCAGTGGAGAGATTTACGATTAGACAATTTACAATTAGGATTATTCTTCTGAAAGAGGAAATATCAATCGTAAATCGTCAATTGTCCAATCGTCTAATCTTTTCACCTGTTGTGCATCATTCGTCTGTCTCCTTTGAATAGTTCTTTTACCTTCTCTTCCGGATCAGTATCATTATATTGTTTCTGTGTATCTTCCAACAGCTGCATGAGTTCTTTTTGCTTCTCTGCATACTCCGGTTTATTAAATACGTTATTCATTTCACGCGGGTCTGCTTTCATATCGTACATTTCCCATTCGTTGATGTCATTGTAGAAATGAATGAGTTTGAAATCCTGCGTGCGAATACCATAGTGACGCTTCACAGAGTGCTCTGCCGGATATTCATAATAGTGATAATAAGCAGCCTGACGCCAGTCTAGCGGAGCTTTGCCTGCATTATCCATGATCGGCTTCAGAGATTTACCTTGTATATCCGAAGGGATATCTGCGCCTGCATAATCAAGGAAAGTAGGAGCAAAGTCTACATTCATGCTGATTGCACTACTTGTGCTTCCTGCCTTGATACCTTTTGGGAAACGGATTATCAGTGGCATACGTTGACACTCTTCATACATAAAGCGTTTGTCAAACCAACCATGTTCACCCAGGAAGAAACCCTGATCCGACGTATAGACGATGATTGTGTTATCCAGTTCTCCAATCTCTTCCAGATAGTTCATCAAGCGTCCGATATTCTCATCTACTGCAAGTACTGTTGCCAGATAATCGCGCATGTATTGCTGATATTTCCAGCTGATAAGTGCCTTTCCTTTTAAGTTTCCTTTATGATACTCGGCAATACGTTGTGCATAGACTGAATCCCATTTGTCCTGCACTTCTGCCGGCATGCGTTTGTAGACGCTGTACAGGCGATTGGTAGTATCTTTTAGCATTTCGGCACGTGTGAGTAACTTCAAGTCCCAATCGTTCGTTAATGTATGTTCGATAGACATATCCTGTTCACGTGCTGCACGCCCACGTCCTTCGTAATCATCGAAAAGGTTGGCGGGTTCAGGGAATATTGTATTATTGAATATACCCAGATGCCGGGGAGCAGGCATCCAGTTGCGATGAGGTGCTTTCTGATGATACATCATGCAGAAAGGTTTTGATTTATCGCGGTGTTCAAGAAAGTTGATTGCTTTGTCTGTGATAATATCTGTGGCATATCCTTTCTCGACAACAGGTTTACCCATTTCAAGAAAATCCGGGTCGTAATAATCACCCTGTTCATGTTGTCCGCTCAGAATGCTCCAGAAGTCGAAGCCTTGTGGTTCGGTGATAAGATGCCATTTGCCGATCATGGCAGTTTGATATCCGGCTTGTTGCAGTAGTTTGGGGAAAGTCTGCTGATCGCCGTTAAAAGTACTTGCATTGTCAGTAAAGCCGTTCTCATGGCTGAATTTACCTGTCAGGATACAGGCACGGGACGGACCGGAGAGTGCATTGACTGCATAGCAGTTATCGAAGCGGATACCTTCATTGGCAATGCGGTCCATATTCGGAGTTTGAATAAGATTACCACCATAGCATGACATGGCTTGTGTGGTATGGTCGTCCGTCATCATGAAAATGATGTTAGGGCGCTTGGGTTCTTCCTTTTTTTCTGCGCATGAGGCAAGACTCAGTGCGGCAAGTGGAAGGATGAGTTGAGAGGATTTGCTTTTCATAATGACCAGTTATTTAGTGGTTAGTGATGGGTGATCAGTGATGAGTGATTAGTGATAAGTGATTAACACCATGCGGTATATAGTGCAGCCGGTTAATCACTTATCACTAACTACTTATCACTAATCGCTGATTTTATATTTCAATGACTGTTTCTTACCATCGATTTTCACTTCTACTTCCAGTGCATTTTCGTCAAACTTCTTATTTTTGAAACTTGCCGACAATTTGGGGGCTTTGGCACTGTCCTCAGTCGGGTAGATAATCGTGATATAACGTACGGCCTCTTCTTTATCTTTGCCTACATTGAAGGCTACGGCAGTACGTTCAACGCGTTTGCGATAGGCAGTAGAGCGCCATCCTTCTTCTGTTTCCAATGTTGTACCTTTCGGAGCAAAGCATTGTAGTTTCACATTACTGTTACCTCCAAAGTCAGAAGTAATTGTCATTGTTTTCGGATCAATGTTCACTTTACCTTCACACAGTTGGTAGTGCAGATTTACTTTACCTTTGGCAGCACCTACAGCTTCGTCTACAATCACAAAATATTTATTTTCAACGAAGAATACAGAACGACGGTGTTTCAAATCTTTGTAGCTGGAGTTTTCAGTTACTAATATTTGTACGTCACCTTCCGGTTGCCAAAGTTTGGTTACAGACTCTGTGGTCTCTAATGTTTTGTTATCAAGTGTCAACGTATTGTGAACCATCGTTTGGCGGAACCAGTTACGTAATTTCATCACTTCACCTTCGCCGGCGTATACGTATGCACCACTGTCTGGGAAGAGGTTTTTGCCATTAAACCAAAGTTCAAATGTGCCATTATCCGGTTGGCAATGCCAGAATGCTTTGGGGCCGGCTTTCACTACCATTACTGTAGCGCCTGTATTCCATGAATTGCGGAAAGTAAAGAAGCCTGATTTCAGAAAACCTTTAGATAAGTTCTCCGGTTTCTTTCCTTTTTTACCTTCTGTAGCAAACCAAAGTATCTGCTCATTTTTCGGGAAGATTTTTACCCAGTCTTTGTAGTTGTTGATTTCAGCTGGTTTATCACCTAATTTAGCATCGCTGAAGCAAGGATTAGAGTAATCAGGGAAACAGATATTACTATAGAAAGTAATCATTGATTCGATGGTATCCAGATAACCCTGTGGGAATTCATTACGGAACCCATTTACATCTGCCATGCGCAATGCCTTACAGAAGATATTAATAGCTGCCAGGTGATAATGTGGGTCGAGCTCAAACTGTCCGCCGTCTTCGTATACCTGTACATGAATTTCGCGATTCAGGATATCGATGCCGCTCTTTCTCCATGCTGCCGCTTCTTTGAATTCGGGAAAGAAAGCTCCTGCATAGATCATACGTTGTGCCTCGAACAATAAGTGGTTGCCCTGGTCCGAATAGTTGTTTAGGATGTGTACAGCATGTTTGTGGTAATTTACAAGGAATTCTGTGAGGAAATCCGGAGTAAAGGATGAAGAGGGGAGGAATAACAGGAACTGGCTTGTCTGGTCTTGCAGACGGTTACTAACTTCCAGTGGACGCCATGCAAAGCGTACGTTTTCAGCATTTCCTTTCACTTCGCCTGCACTGACAAGTTCGTAGTGCTCTTTTTCCATTTTTGTCAGAGGATTCTTCTTGATCCAGTCGATATACTGAAAAGCCCATTCCTTTGCATACTTTTCGTCACCGGAGATGCGGTAAGCCTTTCCCATCGGAGTGAACCATTTGTGACGGTGTAACTGCCAACGCAATTCATTGTCTTTCACCGGCCAGTATTGCCAGTTAATGTCTTTACCGTAGTTGTAAGAAGGCTGATAACCTTTATGTACAAAGAAAGTGTGCTCTAAACCATCGTCGGCCCATTTCTGTTCCTGCTTGCTGATTTTAAGGTTTTGCAGATCGATATCCGGACTCTTCACATTAGTCCGTGCCCGATAGTAGTCGAGTAATGCTTTGGCGGCATCCTCATCCTTACCCTCTTCGTGGAGAGCTTTCACTTTCTCAAGTCCCGGATAATCCAGGTTGAGGAGCGAGAATACTTCGCTTTTCAATTCCTGAGCACCTGCTTGGCTTGCAAAACATGCAATAACAAGCAGAGTGATTAATTTAAATGTTTTGTTTAACATGATAGTTTTTTAATGTTATAGGGTTATAATGTTATAAAGTTATCGGGTCATAGAGTTATGATGTTATTGGAGTTGTAATGTTATAAAGTTATCGGGTTATGATGTTATAGGATTTGGTTATCAAGCTCACAAAATATAACTTTATAACCCTATAACCTTATTACAGCTTCTTATATTCTATTCCCTTCAAGTCCATAAAGCGTTTCAAAGCTTCCATGTAGTAATAGTCTGCGTAATTCAGTGGAGTATCGATTTCCGAGCCATTGGGTAGTGAACCGGTAGAGTGCATCAGAATGAATCCCTGGTTATCACCTGCTTTGGCCAGATAAGCATCGCTTGAGAGGCTCTTCAGAATTTTTTCTGCATAATCCAGGTATTTCTTTCCATCCGGAACCATTGTACTCATTTCAATGAGGGCGGAAGCTGTAACAGAAGCTGCTGAAGCATCTCGCGGAGTTCCTTCACCCTCGGGTGCATCATAATCCCACAAAGGTATAGCATCATCTGTTTTTACCCGTGCCATGATCATATCGGCAATTTTAGTAGCAAAATCCAAGTATTCTTTGTCGCCTGTTTCACGATAGCAGGATACGTATCCGTATACCGCCCATGCTTGTCCGCGTGCCCATGAAGAGTCATCGTTTTTGCCTTGATGAGTCTGTCTGCGTTCCACTGTACCATCATTGTTGTAGCTGATTACGTGCCAGCAGGTATAGTCCGGACGGAAGTGGTGCTTCATGGTAGTTTGTGCGTGTTTGATAGCAATGTCTTTGTATTTGGGATTACCTGTCATTTTGCTGGCTGTAAATAACAGGTCGAGATTCATCATGTTGTCAATGATAACCGGGAAGTTCCATGTTCCGAAGTCCCATGAACGGATTGCACCAATTGGCTCATTAAAACGTGAACAAAGATTTTCTGCTGTTTCTACCATTACAGCGGAGATGGTATCATTGGGTGATAAACGTTTTGCGTTGCCATAGCTACAATTTATCATAAAACCAAGATCGTGTGTACCCGTATAGTAGCGTACCGGATTCAGCATATTTGTATATTTAACAGCTTGTGTTTTTAATGCATTATCACCTGTCAGCTCGTAAGTATACCATAACGTTCCGGGAAAGAATCCGCTTGTCCAGTCAAGTAGTCCGCAAAGACGGCGTTTCCCTAACTTATATGCCTGAGGATGGGTGCGAAGTGAATCCTTAAAAGTAAGTGAATCTCGTTCTAATTGCTGACAAAGGAAATTCATGTCATAGCCGGTCCAGATGGAACGTGGCATTTTTGTTGAGTCGGCAATTTCTTCAGCTGTAAGTTTGAGCTGTGCAGAAGCTACATCAATGCCTTTTTTAATCCAGCTGTAGTCTTCCTTTGGAGTAGTGTTGCACGATGACAGAGCAACGACCGCAAGCGAAGCAAAGAGCACAAGGTTCTTTTTCATGTTATTCATTTTTTAATAAGCAGTTGTTAAATGTGATTTTGTTATATTGCAAATGTACTCAATCAAGATGTATTTTTATTGTACGAATGTTGAAAAGGAATTGGAATAAGTCCACTATAGTATTACTTTTGTTGAATTTGCTATTAATATTATGTAAGAGGGTACTCTGTGGCACCCTCTTGCTTTGTTTTTATAGAAATTCGGAATTAATTCCAACCCGGGTTTTGTTTGAACTGTATCATAAGATCTTTGTCTCTTTGCGGGATGGGAAACAGTTCGTGTTTACCCTTCTTTGTAAAATCGTATGCTATGTAATTTGCATTCGGGAACCATCTTCTCAGTTTTGTATCTGTTTCATCAATTGCTTCTGCATAGATTCCCCAGCGTACAAGATCTTGGCGGCGATGTCCTTCAAAAGCAAGCTCGTATGCACGTTCTTTGCGGATGGCTTTCTGGAAACCTTGATAATCGAGTCCGGCAGGCAGGTCTGCAAAATTACTAGCTGCGTCTACCGGAAGTCCGAATCCGCGGCGTCGTATCATATTTACCGCATTATAAGCATCGTCATTGGGAGATTTTTTCCATTCGTTCAAGGCTTCTGCATACAATAATAATACATCTGAGTAGCGCAGGATGTACCAATTTATATTGGAACGTTCACCATTGATCAGTACATTACTTTTGCTTACATACTTTTCTGTGTCCCACTTAGCCGGAGTAAGGAGTTGCCAGTTCTTTTGGTCTTCGTCCGGGCCTTTGGTTGAATATGGAGTTTTTACAGTACCTACATATTTATAATCGGCGATAGAGAGATTACAACGCAAATCGTTTTCTTTATTTTCCCAGTCACGGTAGAAAGTATAGAGAACTTTCACATTACCAGCATTACGTCCGCGTACCCCTGGGATTTCGTTTGCAATCACGCCGTTCCACTTACCGATACGTCCTACAGGGTCCTCGCTGTTTGTTCCTGTTACGGTAGGGGCATAGAAACTTACTTCAATTAAGCTCTCTTCAGGGGCCCACACACCGTTGCAGGTGTTTTTCCATAGTTGTTCATAATTCTGTAGTAAGCTGTGCTTTTTCGATTCAATAAGTGTCTGGGCAGTCAGTGCAGCCTGTTCCCATTTAGAGGTGTCATGTACAGGGTATCCTGCCCATGTAGCATATACTTTAGCCAACAATCCTAAGGCAGCACCTTTTGACATGCGGAAGCTGCTCTCTTTGCGTACATCGTCCTCGGTTGAATATGGCAGGTTATCTGCTGCAAATTTCAGATCATCTTCAATAAAACGGTATACCTCAGCCGGATCTGCCTGTACAAAAGTAGACGGATGCTGATTGGACATCTGGGTATTTTTCATGAGTGCGATATTACCATACCAGCGAACTAATTCGAAGTAATATAAACCACGCAAAGCTCTTGCTTCTGCCATATAGATGTTTGCCAGCTTCTTGTCGCCTTCTGTGTAGTTACCTACTTTACTCTCCAGTGTTTCAATAAAATCATTGGCATTGTAGATGGAGTTGTACAATGTAGACCAGGTAGACTGAACACTGGAGTTACTTGTGGTGAAGGCATTGGCCGGGATTTCACGGAATGCATTTGTCGAGTTACCTTCACATTGTGCAATGTCATTGGTGATATTGAACAGTATAGATAGATTATAGCTGTACAGTGCATCAGTCACCATATTGCGATAAACACCTAATAACACGGTTTCTGCTTCTGAAGCATTGTTCATGTACTTCGATTTATCAACTTCTACAGCTGACTCTTCCTCAAGCATGTCTGAGCAAGAGGAGAGGGAAGTGGCACACATTAATGCCGCGAATATATAATAGGATATCTTTTTCATTGTTGTCATTTGATTAGAATTGAATATCAAGTCCGAATGTAATTACTCTACTCTTTGGATATGCACCCCAGTCAAGTCCGGGAGTCATCGGGCTGCTGCTTGCTGTACTTACCTCAGGGTCATAGCCGCTATAACCCGAAATACAGAAGAGGTTCTGGCCTGAAGCATATACGCGTAATTTAGAAATATATGCTTTCTTTGTCCAGTTGACAGGAAGTGTGTAGCCCAGTGTCACGTTCTTCAAACGCAGGAATGAACCGTCTTCAATGAAACGTGAATATAGTTCATTTTTTACGTATCCTTTGGCCGAAGGTACTCTGTTGGATGCATTGGTCGGAGTCCAGCGGTCTGCAACCTCTGCCAGCTGATTGGTACGTTCGTTCTGAGTCTGGGTGGCATAAAGGCGGGTTGCATTGTATACATCGTTACCATAATTGAATTGGAACATGACACTCAGATCGATGCCCTTATAGTTAAATGTATTAGTGAAACCACCATACCATTTGGGAATAGCATTACCAATTACCGTACGGTCGTTAGTGGTGATTACACCGTCACCATCCTGATCTTTATATTTCACAACCCCCGGAGCCAAAGGACCGGTAGTATAGCGATCATTACGTGTTACACCCGGTTTTAGTTGCTGCGAACCGTTCGGAGTAGTAATAAAGTCGGAACTTTGATATACACCATCAAATTCATATCCATAAATTAATCCCAGAGAAGAACCTACGGTAGCTACGTAATCATAGTCTGTAAAGTCAGAGCTGAACCCTGAACGGGAATACATAGACTGTACTCCTGACTGGAGTGATTTCAATTCGTTGCGAATGAATGAAATGTTGAAATCTGTTTGCCAGGTAAAGTTACGATTCTGGATGTTTGTACTGTTCAGGCTAAGTTCGATACCACGATTCTGAATCTTACCAATGTTTTGGTATTGAGAAGAGAATCCGGTGACATGTGCCAGACTCTGTGCCAGCAACAAATCTTTCGTGTTTTTGATAAAGAAATCAGCTGTCAGGTTCAGTCTGTTGTCAAGGAAGCCCAGGTCAAAACCTAAGTTAATGGTGGTAGAACCTTCCCATTTCAGATTTTCATTTTTCAGTTGTTTCGGAGTTAATACAGTAACTGTGCTTCCGCCTACACCATATTTGCTTTGTTCGTATAAGTCCATAGATAAGTAGTTGGATATGCGGTCATTACCTACTGTTCCCCAACCAAAACGTACTTTAGCATTTGAAATGAATTCCAGATTCTTCATGAAGTTTTCTTCAGACACCCTCCATGCAGCAGAGAATGAGGGAAAATATCCCCATTTATGCTTTTTAGAGAATACCGTAGAACCGTCAGCACGTACAGTGGCAGTCAACAAATAACGATTGTTGTAACTATAGTTACCACGGGCAAAAAATGATACTAATGTTTTGTCGCTGTATGAAGTAGCTACTTTACTTGGCGTTGCACCGATACCTAAGTTGTCATTACCCATGTTGTCAAAAGGGAAGTCTTTTGCCTGTCCTAATAGGTATTCAGAGCTTTTGAATGAGATTTCCTGTCCTAACATCACGTCATAAGAATGCTTTTTGATTTTCTGTTTCCAGGTAAGGTTGTTATAGTTCGTCCAACGAAGGTCACGTCCCATTTGAGTCTGACCATAAGGTTTTTGTCCGTTACGGTAGGCTTCTTTCGAACCATTCTTATAGAAAATGTTCGTACGGGTATTGGTCGTATTGTAAGTTCCGGCTGTTTTGAATGTTAACCCTTTTATAATTTCCCAGGTTACAGACAAGTTACCCGACCACATTTCAGAACGTTTTGTATTCGTAACAGATTGGGTCTGCATAATAGGATTTACCTGTGCGAGGCTTTCACTACTTTCCAACTCCAATGGGTCGATAGCAGCTGCCAACAGTTCTTCATTGGTTAATGCAAGACCACCGGTAGGGCGCGCACTCAGAATTTGGGCCAACATATTGAAACGACCGGAATCTCCGGATGTTCCTGCACCCTTCTTGTTTGTATTTGAATAGTTGATGGTAGCATCAAAAGATACGTTTTTAGTTACTTTCTGATTCACACGGAATTTACCGGATGTTTTATCAAATCCACTATTGTTGAAAATACCATTTTCATTGTAGCGGGAGAATGAAAGTGTATACTTCGTATTGTCATTACCACCCATTACAGACAGGTTATGATCTTGTGACCAGGTCGGGCGGAATGTCTCACTTTGCCAGTCTACACCTTGTACACCGATATAATCATCCATAGACTGATATCTGTAGGGAACGCCATTGTCATCTTCGCCGGTTCTATAATACGTATTTGCATATTTACTGGGATTAACTTCCATCTGTAATTTTACAAATTCGTACGGATCCAGCAAATCCAGCGTCTTGGAAATCTTGCGGTAACTTGTAGAACCGTTATAACTTACTACAGGACGGCCGGTTTTTCCTGATTTTGTAGTTACCATTACAACACCATTGGCTGCACGTGCTCCATAGATGGCAGCTGAGGAAGCATCTTTCAATACCTCAATTGATTCAATGTCCGAGTTAGCGAGATAATTAATATCGTCTACCTGGAAACCATCTACAATGTACAGTGGAGAAGCATCTCCTGTCATTGTACCGATACCGCGTACTTTGATATCAAAACCAGAACCGGGAGTACCGTCTGTTTGTGTGATTTGTACACCGGCTACCTGTCCTCCTAAAGCTTCCATTACCGAACCGGTCTTGAAACCTTCAACATTTTTGGCAGATACCGATGATACTGATCCGGTCAGGTCCGAACGCTTCATTGAACCATAGCCTACTACAACCACTTCATCCAGCATTGCATTGTCCGGAACCATTTTGATATTCAGTGTTTTCTGATCCTGTATTTTTATTTCCTGTGGCTTATAACCAATATAAGAAACTGACAATACATCTCCCTTTTTGGCGGTAATTGTAAATTTTCCATCCAGGTCGGTTACTCCTCCATTGGAAGTTCCTTTCACCATTACGGTTGCTCCGATCAGTGGGAAATCTGTTTCGTCAACTATTACTCCCTTAATTGTATTCTGGGCATATAAGCTGATTGACATAATCAGAGCTAAGAGGGTCATCCACCCTCTTTGGCTCATAGCTTTATTTATCATTGAATTACTCATTATTTATAATATAAGATATAGATTAAAATTTCTCATCAAACCAAACAAGAATCGGAAAAATCTTATTACCGTTACCTAAGCCTGCACTGGCTCCATCGGTTACAAATGTAATTTGTCCGCTCATGACACCATTGGCATACACTTTATCTTCGCCCATCCATTTACCCGGATTGATAACTACTGATTTGTCTGCAGGGTCTATATATGCAAGTGTGGTCGTTTCCGAACCTGCGTTATCATAATATGACATTGGTTTACGTGCACCGTAGTTTGGTTTTACTCCGATTGCAGTGTAGAAATTGCGCCATACCTGATTCATGAAGAAGGCATCCGTTGTACCGTCATTTTTCATCATTCCGCTGATGTGGCTTTCGTTTCCGTTGATGTTGTAATAGCTAAAGTTACGTCGATAATCCATCAATACTTTACTTTCATCTGCTCCTGTAATAGTTGGAGCTGCAGAGCGTCCTCCTGTTTTGGGGTTTACCTGAAGTACGAATGGAGTATAATTGATAGTTACATCTTTTACTGGCGCTGCAAAATGGAAGAATACAGGCACACTTACTGATACGGCTTCGTCACCTTCACCGGCTGTAGCTGTCACCATAATCATGCCACACATTGCATCTTTCCATGTAATATCTGCCAGATTCAATGCACCGTCTTTACCTACTTTACCATTACTCATGTTGAGTTTGTTCTGTACTTTCCAAGTTACTGTAACACCTTCCGGAATATCTGTTTTCGGTGCGGGGATGACAGTTTTAGCCAACTCTTCGGCAGAGTTGAACCTGTATTGGAAAGCGCTACCTTCTGGTAGTCCCAGATTATTACCATAGGTAATGGTAGTAAAGAAGTTCTTATTTTTTTCAATAACGAGTGTAAAGGTAGTGGTCTGTTCCCCTTTTACGTTTTTGGCTTTTACAGCTACTGTATGGGTACCTATAGGAATCGTATTACCTTTCTTTGCGGTAATGGTACCTGTTGTTGCATCGATATTCAGTTGTCCCTGAAGTTCAGCGGCCAGTTCACCTAATTCAAATGTCACTTCGTCACCTTTAAATGCATCTGTATGTGCAATGGTGAATGGGGTTGCCTGTGTTTTCGTTGCGTTCTCATAGGTAAAGTTTTCAATCGGAGCAATAAAACCAACTACTTCCAGTGTAAATACGCTTTCGAATACTTTCTCTGCTTCTTCTGTTGTATTATAGATGTTTTTTACATTTACATCTATAACATAGGTTTCGCCTGCTTTGAAACTATGTCCTTCTGCTACAGAAATGACACCTGTTGAAGCATCAATTTTAATCTTATCAGTGGCAGGAGTTATATTGGCAATGCGATAAACAACGCCTTCCAATGAACCTTTTAGTGTAGGTACATTGGTGGTGTATGAAGTAGGGCCTTCGGTAGCTTCTTCCATCTTGCCTTTATTGGGAGTATAGGTCAGAGCTAATGGTTTAGAAGTGATGTTAAAGGTCACAGCATCTGCAAAAATACCTTCTCCGGCTTCTGTCTGTAGCTTTAAAGCTACTTTATAGATGCCCGGTAGAATATCGCCTTCATAGTTCTTATTAATGCTGACTTCACCACTTGCGTTAACAGTGAAGTAATCTTTGAAACCACTTTCTGCAATAGAGTATTTGCTGATAGATACATGTCCACCTTCCGTTTTTACCTGTGCTTTGGCGTCTGAAGTCTTCACGTCAGCATAGTCAATTGTCAACAGGTTGGGCTCTACTGTGATACCTTCCGGGACAGGACGCATCATATTGATAGATACGGCATCTGCAAAGTTATATGTCTTTCCGTTGGATACACAGGAGATAGAAAGTTGATACAGTCCGACAGCCAGATTATCGCTATTCTTGATTTCTATTTCGCCGGTTGTAGCATCAATAACGAAGCTTTCGGTGTTTACACTTTCATTTTCAAGAATAATATTAGTAATTGTAAAGTCTGCCGGAGTCGCACCAATATAGGTAGGGGCGCTTATTTTTGCATTCATTGAAGGGCCGATATCAGTCATTCCCGAATAATAAATTGCAAAAGGAGTCGAATCTGTAGTTTCTGTGTCCGAGCAGGAAGTCCCGGTCAGAATCAGTGATGTAACAGTCAGGATTGCTAAGAAACCTGAGGTTAGCTTTTTTAAGTTCATTGTTTTTAGATCGTTTTTAGTTAGTTTAAAAATGATAGTTAAGGCCTAACATGTGTTCCACAGGCATCGGTGTTTGACTGCTGAACGTGTTAGTAATAGCTGAAAGATAGGTCGCTTCCAACATTTTCATGCCGGAAGATTGTTCATTAGATAAAAGAAAAAGATGTTTCATTCAGGTAATTTGTTAATAAAGATTCTACATGTAATTTTATTATGTAGCAAAGGTATATTAACGCATACTCCCGAATAATTCAGGTTGTAGCAGCTTTATTTAAAAACGACTTTTTTTCTTTTAATTTTGTGCAGTGGAATATTAGTCTTGTAGAATTACCCCCTTTGGAAGGGGGTAAGAAGTGTCATTATGTAGTATATAGTACGAAGTATAAATATTATCCTTTTCTTTTCTTTATGTATTCCGTAGGCAAACATCCGAAATATTTCTTGAAGCTTGTAGCAAAATAGGAGGGGGTATTAAAGCCTACCATGCTGCTTACTTCAGATACTGTATATCTTCCGTCCTTTAATAGTTTACATGCTTCATTGAAACGGATTTTCCGTATGAAGTCGATAGTAGATTCTCCGGTAATTGCTTTTAATTTCAGATGTAAATTAGAACGGCTCATATTCATTTCGCGTGCAAACTCATCGGTAGAGAATTCAATGTTATCCATATTCTTTTCTACAATAGTCACAGCACGTTTTAGCAATGCTTCATCCATAGCATTGAATGTTATTTTCTCCGGTTCTACTTCCAATGATTTGGAATAGCGTTCCAGCATTCTGTGCCGTGTACGTAACATATTCTGAATCTTTGTCATCACAACGCTCAGTGAGAATGGTTTCGGAATATAGTCATCTGCGCCTACCTGCAATCCCTCCATCTGATCTTTTACTTCACTTTTTGCTGATAGTATGATTACAGGTATGTGGCAGGTTCGTATGTTTTGTTTGATACTTTTGCACAGTTTAATACCATCCATTACCGGCATCATAACATCTGTCACTACTACATCTACGTCTTTTTCTTTCAGTATTTCCAAAGCTTCTTCGCCATTATATGCTCCTATTGTATTGAACAGTTCGGATAGCCCTTGATTCAGATAGTGAAGGATTTCTTTATTATCTTCTACAATTAAGATTGTTCCTCGTTTCTTGTCACCTGTTTCCACCACTTCTTTTTCTACGGTTGCCGTGTCAATGAAGTACATGTCTTTCGGATTGGTAGTGTGCACTTTGACTTCTTCCTCCATATCCGAAGCTAATTCTGTCGGATTGTATATTGCAGGATCCTGTGGCAGGTAAACAGAGAATGTACTTCCTTTACCTTCTTCACTTTCCAGCTCTATATGCCCATGGTGTAGCTCTACCAGCCTTTGTACCAGTGAAAGGCCGATGCCGCTTCCCACATGCTCGCTTTCTATTTGATAGAAGCGCTCAAATATTTTGGCTTGTTTATTGATAGGAATACCTATGCCCGTATCGCTAACCTGCAATAACAGAAAGTCGTTTTCCTTTTTCAGTGTTACTGTAATACTTTGTCCTTCCTGCGTGTATTTGAAGGCGTTTGAAAGCAGATTATTTACAATCAGTTCAAGATAGTTTGTATCGAAGAGCATTTCTTTTTCTTCTACTTCCGAATGCAAAGTATAATGAATCTTTTTCTGCTTAGCCAGCTTATCGTAGAATAAGAAGTTATCTTCTATTAGTTGATGTGCATTTCCCATTCTTGCTTTCAGCTCAAACACTCCCAATTCTGCTCTACGGTAATCCATTAATTGATTTACCAGATAGAGCAGGCGGTTGGCATTACGCTGTATATAATCTAACTGGTTACGTGTCCATCGGTCACTAATGCGGCTAATGATTTCTTGCAGTGGTGCCATTATTAACGTTAGTGGAGTACGCAATTCATGAGATATATTGATAAAGAAGCGCATCTTCATCTGATTAATTTCCTCCTGATGCTCTTTGTCCATTCGTTCCATAACCAATTTAGCTTCCATACTTTTGCGCATCAGGAAGAAGCGGAATACAAACGTAATGAATCCGGTGAATGTGGCAACAAATAAAAGAATAGCCCACCACGTTTTATACCATATAGGAAGTACCACGATTTCAAGCTGAGTTGGTGTTTCGTTCCATTTTCCGTCACTGTTGGCCGCCTTTACGAGGAAGTTGTATGTTCCTTGAGGCAGATTGGAATAGGACACAGGCTGTTTGTCGGTCAGATAATACCATTCTTTGTCATATCCTTCCAATTTGTAGGCAAATGTATTGTGTTGCCCCGAAATATAATTGGATACTACAAAGTCCAGTGAAAAAGCCGACTGGTGAGAACTCAGTGTTATGCTTTCTGTATCTGCAATGTTGCGTGTCAGTATTTCCGTTTCATCATCCGGGCGCACTATTTTATTGAACAAGCGAAGTCCCGTAATTACCACCGGAGGAGTATATGGATTGTCTATCAGCAACTCCGGACGGAAAGTCGTGATTCCGGCAATCCCTCCAAAGTACATCTGTCCGGTCGATGTGCGACAATAAGAAGACGAGTTAAACTGATTACTTTGTATTCCGTCTGTCTGCGTGAAGTTGCGGAATTTTTCTGTTTCCGGATTGAAACAAGTCAGTCCTCGGTTAGTGCTCATCCACAGACGGCCAAAGGAGTCCTCCAATATCCCATAGAGCACATTATTGGGGAGTCCATTGGCTGTTGTATAATGCTTTATTGTATTTTTCTTTTCATTATAGCTGTATACTCCTTCACGTGTTCCTATCCAGAACACATCATTTTGTGTTTCATACACGCAGTTGATAAATGCTCCTGCCAACGAAGAGGTTGGTTCAATGAGGTGAAGGGATTCTACTTCTCCGTTTTCTACTTTATAAATGCATAGTCCTTCTTCACCTCCTACCCAAATACGTTGCCGGGAGTCGCGGAAGAGAGTAGTAATGCGGCGGGTGGGAATTTCGTTCCCGTTTTTTTCTTTATCAATGACGGTAAACGAATGTTTTTCCGGATTAAATCGTATGAGTGCCTGGAGAGTCCCCAACCAGAGGTTCTGTTCTCCATCCGGTAATATAGCGTATACGTTGTCATCCAGCAACCCGCTGTTTTGCATATTGAAATGCTCGATGCGCCCTGTATTACGTTGGAGCACACTTAGTCCTCCGGCATGTGTACCAATGTATACACGCCTTTGTTTCTCGTCTACATATACTGCTTTCACGTTGTTAGAACCAATGCCTTCTTTATTACCTTCTTGCAGAGTGTAGTAAGAGAAACGCTTTGTTTTAGGGTTGTATAGGTTAAGTCCTCCGTCATTGGTTCCTATCCATAGATTGCGTTCGTTGTCTTCAATTATGCAGCTTACTACATTATCGTTCAGCGAATTCTGATAAGGAATTCGTGTGATGTTACGGAAGCGATTCTTTAGGGGGTGATAATAATTGAGTCCTCCGAAGTAGGTACCTAACCACATACCTCCTTGCGAGTCCATAAAAATGCTACGTACGGAACTTTGTGACAAACTACCGTCTTCTACCGGGTTACTGCTGAAAGACACAAAAGAATCATGCCCTTCATGATAGATGTTCAGGTCATTGAATGTACCGATCCATAATCTGTTTTGTGAATCCAATGCAAGTGAACGGATAAAATTGGAACTGATGCATTGTGGCGTTCCGGGTGAATGGCGGTAGTTTTTTACTTCCCCTGTTTTGGGATTCAACAGATAGAGTCCGGCTCCTTCGGTTGCCACCCATAAACGGGTAGGGGATTGTAACAAGACAGCTTGTATTTGCTTATTATCCAGTGCATTGGTTACCGTGCTTAAGCGTCCTGTACCAATGGAATACTCAAATAATCCATTATTTGTACCAATATATATATTTTCTCCTTGCCTGCTGATGGTGGAGGCTTTCAGCTGATGCATCTCTGTGCTCAGCTTATTATCTATGAAACAGGTGTCTTTAACGTTAAATAGCAATAGTCCTTCCTGCGAACTGATGAGGAGTTGTTCCGGATTGATTTCCGCAATGCCGTTTACTTGTGTATTCTTTCCGTTTTTCTTATAGAAGAAATTTCTGAATAAATCTTTTTCTTCATTGTACCATGAAAGTCCGTCCCGCGTACCTATCCATATGCGTCCCTGACTATCGGTCATAACAGTACGGGCTATATCATTGGCTATACTGTGTGGATCAGAAGCGTCATGTTGATAAATAGTAAAATCATATCCATCGAATTTGTTTACTCCATCATAAGTGGCAAACCACATATTTCCTCTTTTATCTTGTGCGATAGAGAAAACGGTGCTTTGCGACAATCCATTGTTAAGTGATATATGAGAAAACTTGATGCTTCCGTTATCATTAGCAGAAAGTATCATTATCCCTATTACAGAGAATAATATAAATAGATAAATACGTTTGATAAAACTCATCCTGATATACTCAAATACAATTAATTACATTAATTATTTTAAAACTATTCATTCACAAAGATAATAATAACGGATGGTATTATACTATTTCTTTGATAACAAATAACATTTCTATATGGTAAGAGTGGATAAAAATAAAAGTAGGAAGAAAACGGAGTCGCCTTCTTCCTACTTGATTCTATTAAAAACTGATGAAGTGTTTCGCCTGGGCGAAAGGAACTTCTTTGGGATTAATATCCCGGATTCTGGGATACAGAACCTAATGTTTCACGTACTTCACGGGCTGGGATAGGATATAACTCATGCTTTCCGCTGACAAACCGTGAACCGGCTTCAAATGCATATTTACTTCCTAATCCTTCCTGACCGTTATAGTAATTCAGGAAGTTCTGATAAGTAGTTGCTACTGTTTCTTTCAGGAGGTTCCAACGTATAAGATCGAGTCGGCGGATGCCTTCGAAGCAAAGTTCACGTCCGCGTTCGGCTACAATGAATTTGAAGAAATCATCTTTTCCAGTGAAATCACTTATTTTCAGGTCTACATCTGTATTTGTCGTTAAATATGGTTTGCCGAAAGCACGGCGATGTACCTGATTAACACGTTCAATCGCTAAATCGTTCGGACCATCATTCAGTTCATTTTCAACTTCTGCACTCATCAATAGAACGTCGGCATATCGAAGTAGCGGGAAGTTAACATCGGTATTGTTATTGTTTTTGATAGCAGCTGTCTGCCAGTTACGGCGCCATTTTCCAGGCGACCAGGTCTGGCTGTTCTTTTCGGCTATTTCTACAATCTTACTGTTGGCATTGATGCTGAATGTGGCTACTGCTACATCCCGGCGTAAGTCTTTGGCATCAAATGTTTCATAGAAGAACTTCTGTGTTTTGATGAACGAATTGGCACGTCCGTAGATGGAATTTACATTGATTTCCGGACCGTTGTATGTTCCCATATTGCTGGCACCTGCATTTTCTCCGGTCGGAGTGTAAAATGATATTTCGCAGATATTTTCAAACGGATCATATTTCAGTTCGCACATATTACGGAAGTTCTTTTCATATCCTGAAGAGTATGTACCGTCTGCATCAATCAGGCCGTGTTTTCCGGAAGTGATCAATTCATTCAAGATCGATTGCGCTGCCTGATAATATTCTTTATAATTGGCAGGGCGTGTGATTGATTTGTCCTGATGAAGCGAATATCCTCCGCGGAATAAATAAGCCCGTGCTAATAATCCCATGGCTGCTCCTTTTGAGAGTCTTTCTCCTTTCTGGTTACTATCATCACACCACAACAGGTCTGGTATTGCTTCTTTTAAATCAGTTATAATTTGTGCATACACTTCATCCCTGTCTGTTTTTGGGAGTTTAAAGTTATCCCCGTCTTTTGATGGATCAAGCTTCAAAGGCACATCTCCCCAAAGGCGTACCAAGTCGAGGTAACACATAGCGCGCATACATTTGGTCTGAGCTACCAACCGATTGAATACCAATTGGTCACTTTCTCCATTAATTACCACATTATTTTTTTGGTCTAGAATTGTATTGGCACGGTCTATTCCCTGATAATACAACCCCCAGGATTCTTGTAGCCAAGAGTGTTCTGCATAGGCATTATAGTGGCCTAAGTCACGGGCAACATGACCTGTACCAGCTCCTTTTACGTGAGCGATGTCTGTGTCACAATCTCCGTATACCTGCCAGTATTGTCCGTAAGTAGCGATACTGCTGAAAGTTTCGTAGACACCATTGACAGCCATTTCCATTTTGGCAGTAGTGTCAAAATAAGTATCTGCACTGTATTTTCCATACGTTTCTTCTTCCAGCTGATCGAGACAAGAGGTAGAAATAACTCCTGTGAGGAGAGCGAATGCACTCGCTTTTATTATATTTACTATTCTATTTGTTTTCATAATTTCAAATTGTTAATCAGTTTAGAATGAAAGGTTTAACCCGAATACGAATGACAAGCTTCTTGGATAAGCACCCCAGTCAACGCCTGGAGTCAGACCTCCGTTCGGTTTGGTATTAACTTCCGGATCATAACCAGAGTAACCGGTAATGGTAAACAGATTGTATGCAGAAGCATACACACGAAGGTTGCTGATATATGCTTTTTTCAGCCATGTTTTCGGGAACGTATAACCGAAAGTGACATTGTTCAGGCGTAAGAATGAAGCGTCTTCTACATATCCGGAATGGAAAGCTAAATTGCTGGATCCTTCGATGGATGCATAGTTTGCATTACGGTTGAGGATGGCGAGTTTTTCAGGATCTTTGAAAACATTGGCACCTGTACCGTCAATATACGTGAAACGTTCGGCTGCATTCGCTAATGAATTACGGTTCTTGTTATTCATTTTGGTAAAATACATCTTATTAGCGTTGTACACATCACCACCAATCTGGAAATTCAGACCGATAGAAAGATCGAAACCTTTGAAAGTGAAGTTGTTGATAAATCCACCGATAATATCCGGAGTTGCATTTCCGATCACGGTTTTATCATCCGAAGTGATACCTTTCACACCGTCTGTATCTTTAAATTTCCAGTATCCGGGTTGTATGCTGGCATCATAAGAATTGCCTTCTCCGTTCAGTACATATCCGCCGTTACCGCTGTTTGCAGCATTGTCCCAGTGGAAATCTTCCACCATATAGATTCCTTTTCCGTCCAGCTGATAGCCGTACATCTGTCCCATGGATTGTCCTACAGCGATGATATAATCGTCATCGTTAAATTCAGATACAGTTGACCATCCGGAACGTTCAGTGAAATAATCTGCATCGGCCAGAGCTACAATCTTATTCTTGTTGTGAGCAAAGTTCAGGTTACTTTCCCAAGTGAAGTTTTTGTTTCTGATATTAATGGTATTAATAGAAACTTCAATACCACGATTGCGCGTTTCACCTACATTCTTCATAACGGTTGTATATCCTGATAATCCGGGAAGTTTTGAATTCAACAACAGATCTTTGGTCTGGTTATTATAGATATCGATCGTAGCCTGAATACGTTGATCAAGGAAGCCCATTTCAAGACCTAAGTTGGCTGTAATGTTAGTTTCCCATTTGAGGTTCGGATTGGGAAGCTGTGAACTTGCATAAGTCGGTACTAATTGATCTTCATAACTGGTGTTGCCGGAGCCCATGATGGCTAATGAACGGTAACTACCGATATTGTCATTACCTGCCATACCATATCCGAATCTAACTTTCAGATTTGAGAATACATTCAGATTTTTGATGAAATCTTCTTCAGAAGCACGCCATGCGACAGAACCGGCAGGGAATACTCCCCATTTATTGTTCTTACCGAAACGATTGGAACCATCGGCACGAACGGTTACAGTAGCAAGATATTTACTTTTGTAGTTATAGTTGGCACGACCGAAGAAAGATATTTTACGGTATTTGTAATGTGTCGTAGAAGGTACATTAGGGTTCGTTCCCAATGAGAAATCGTCAAAACCAAAGTTTACATCAGGGAAATTGGTATTTGTCACTGACAATGTTTTTGTTTCGAGCATATAGTCTTCCTGGCCTACCAATACATCAAATGAATGTCCGTTCTTAAGTTTCGGGGTATAAGTCACGGTGTTGTTATATTGCCAGCCGTTATAGTCATTGATGTTCTTTGTTCCGTAAGGAGCTCCACTATTAATAGCCTGGCGACTCTGTGCCTGATAGAATACATCATTATTCAGGCGACGTTCACGAAGACCTACAGAACCGCGATAGATGAGATTGTCTAATATTTTAAACTGTACTTCTCCATTGATTTGTAGACTCTTATTTTCTTTAGTACGTTCTTCTGCCTGAATGGAGATCAATGGGTTTTGCATCTGGTTACCACTGTCTTCATCAGTAATCGGGTCACGTTGGAGGGTTAACAAATCAGAGTCGTTACCATATTTACCAATAACAGGACGATATTGGAGGATATGCTGCATACGGCTGAAATATCCGGATTCGTTCAGAGAACCCAATCCTTCAGAAGTTTCGTTGCTGTAGTTAGCATTGAAGGTGACTTTTAACCGCTTGTTGACATCCTGTGTAAATTTAGCACGGATATTGGTACGGGCAAAACCACTTCCCTTCATAATTCCATCATCACTGGTACGTGCTATTGAAATGTTGTAACTGGAAGTCTTGGTTCCTCCACTGATACTTACTTTGTGGTTTTGAGAAATAGGGCTGTTACTGCCGAATACTTCATCCTGCCAGTCTATACCTGCACGATTGCCATAAACACTTGGAATATTTTGATAAGCTGCATACATCTGATCCAGAATGGTACCCCCGTTTTCATCATAAGGGTCTGCATAATATTTCAGATAAGTTTGTTTGTCGGAGTCTGCACCGATCATTGCACGTTCATATTCCAATTTTGCGAATTGTTCTGTGCTGAGAAGGTCAATTCTCTTTGTCAGTTTCTTGAAACCTACATACATGTCATAGCTAACGGTCGCTTTGCCTTCTTTACCGGATTTTGTTGTAATAAGGATTACACCGTTTGCTCCTGCAGAACCATAAATGGCTGTTGATGATGCATCTTTCAATACATCAATAGATTCAATATCACTCGGATCGAGTCCGTTCATGCCATTCTCACTTTGGAAACCATCTATAATATATAGAGGTTCATTACTCTGTGTGATTGACATTCCACCACGTACACGTACTGAAATTTCTGCATCGGGGGAACCTTGAGATTGAATTACCTGCACACCGGCTATTTTACCAGCTAATGCCTGTGTTACACTGGAAACCGGTATTTTACTTAATTCACCTCCCTGAACGGAAGAAACGGAACCAGTTAAATCGCGACGCTTAGTGGTAGCATAACCAATTGCTACAACTTCGTCCAGTTGAATAGAGTTGGGGACTAGAGTCACATTGATCTGGCTACGACCGTTGACCGGAATTTCTTGTGTATCCATACCTATATAGGTAAATACCAGTACGTCTTTTGCTGCGTTATTTACCTTTAATGAGTATTTCCCATCGATATCAGTGATGGTACCTGTGCCGGTGGCACCTTTTATAACTACATTGGCACCAATTACTTCAAATCCGTCACTGTCTATTACTTTACCTGTAACAGTAAGGCTCTGTGCCTGTATGTTAAGGCCGACAAATAGAAAAATTGCCGTGAAAAGGAATTTTTGAAAATTTTCCATAACAATTAAATAAAGGTTGTACTTTGAATTTTTATTCTGTCCAAAAATATTGCAAATCTCTAAAACGATTAATTCCTATTGTCTTTAGTTTATTTAAAAATCGCTTTATGTCTTTCACTTTTGTTCATAACTCTTTCATTTATGTCTAAAAAATGTGCTAAGAGCTTAAACTATTCTATTTTTATATAGATTTGGTGATAGATATTCTGTAGATAATCACCGTTTTTTTTCTCTTTTTGTGGTATGTTTTTTAACGTGTTCGATATGAGATTGATTCAGATATCCATCGTTTTTTCGTGTATAGAGGGATTAGCTTGGTTGGTGAGTAAAAATACCTCTTCCTCTCTCTACATTTTATGAACAGGCTGATTGAGTTTTATGTGAGGAGAACGTGTGCCAAATTGTAATATACAGAGGAAAATCTCACTTTATCACAAAGCTACTGATTTGATACGTTCCACACATTGTTTTTTGTTGCATTAACATTGTTAACGTCGCTTTTTTAACAAGATGAGGTTTATATGCAAGATTGTACACTTTAATACCTCAATATTGTACAATCTTGCCATGCAAAAGTGTACAATATTGAGGTATTAAAGTGTACAATCTTATATTTCTTAAAAATAGAGCTTGCTAGTCTTTGATTATCATTGATTTATGATTCGTAAACGTACTGTGCTCTATACTGAATTTCACTTTGTGTGAATGTCTGTAATTGTTCTTTTCGCAACCAAATATTCAAGCAATGATTGCCAAGTACAAAAAAACTTATGCCAGACTTCCTATTTCATCCAGATTCTTTTGGATGTCTTCATCACTGAGTGAGTAATTCACCAAGTCTCCTGCCAGGAACTTATCGTATGAGGGCATATCGATAAGTCCGTGACCGGAAAGGTTGAACAGAATAACTTTCTCTTCACCTGTCTCTTTACATTTGTTTGCTTCACGGATAGCAGCAGCGATAGCGTGACAAGATTCCGGGGCAGGAATAATACCTTCGACTTGTGCAAATAAGCAACCGGCTTCAAAAGATTCTAGTTGCTTGATGTCTACTGCTTCCATCAGTCCGTCTTTCAACAATTGAGAAACAATAACGCCTGCACCATGATAACGAAGACCACCGGCATGAATGTTGGCTGGAGCGAAGTTGTGTCCTAATGTAAACATGGGAAGCAACGGGGTATATCCGGCTTCGTCTCCAAAATCATACTGAAATTTACCACGTGTCAGTTTGGGACAGGAAGCTGGCTCGGCTGCAATAAAACGGGTTTTTTTACCGTCTAGAATGTTGTGACGCATGAAAGGGAAAGCGATACCTCCAAAGTTTGAACCGCCTCCAAAGCAAGCAATCACCATATCGGGATATTCTCCTGCCATCTCCATCTGTTTTTCGGCTTCCAGTCCGATGATTGTTTGATGAAGTGTAACATGGCTAAGTACAGAGCCGAGGGTATATTTACAGTTCGGAGTGGTACGGGCAAGCTCGATAGCTTCGGAAATGGCTGTACCCAATGAACCCTGATAATTGGGATGGGCGGTCAGTATATCTTTTCCGGCACGGGTAGACATAGAAGGAGAGGGAGTGACCTGTGCTCCGAAGGTTTGCATGATACTACGACGATAGGGCTTCTGTTCATAACTGATTTTCACCTGATAAACGGCAGCTTCCAGCCCGAAAAGCCGGGCAGCATAAGCAAGAGAAGCTCCCCATTGTCCTGCACCTGTTTCCGTGGTTACATTGGTTACTCCTTCCTGTTTGCAATAGTAAGCTTGCGGGATAGCAGAGTTTAATTTGTGTGAACCCATTGGGCTGACACTTTCATTCTTAAAATAGATATGTGCCGGAGTTCCCAGAGCTTTTTCCAGTCCATAAGCACGTACCAGCGGAGTACTACGGTAGTATTTATACATTTCGCGTACCTCTTCGGGGATCTCGATCCAGGCATCAGTCTGGTTCAACTCCTGACGTGAGAGTTCTTCTGCAAATATGGGAAAAAGGTCTTCTGCTTTTAAAGGTTGCTTTGTACCGGGGTGTAAAGGAGGCATCGGCTTGTTTGCCATGTCAGCCTGAATATTGTACCAATAGTGTGGAATTTCTTCTTCGGGTAGCAGGTACCTCTTTGTCTTGTTACTCATGATATTGTAAATTTTAATATTTTGATTGCCAAAAATAGGTATAATTTTTAATACAACGATTAAATAGTCAACAAAGAATCGAATTTGTTGTTATTTTAATTAAGTTTGCACCTTCACACATTGACACATTATTTATCATGAAAATTTATCATAAAATATTGTTGTATCAGAATAAGTTACTACAGCCTTATGTTCGTGTTTTGCTCAGGCTAATAGCTGCTTTTACTTATGTAGCCTCGTTACTATTGATAGTAGGAGTAGTTTATGAACATGGGTTTCCACTTTCAAGTGTGGATGTGGAGCATCTTAAAATATTATATAAGGCTGTCTGGATTATCTTTTTGATAGATGTGACCTTGCACTTCCTGTTGGAATACAGAGATACAAAAAAGAATTATCGTAAACTGGCATGGGTGTTGAGTGGCTTACTTTATCTGACACTCATTCCCGTTATTTTCCATCAACCTGAGGAGAGTGGGGCGATTCTTCATTTTTGGGAATTCCTGAACAGTAAGTTTTATCATGTAACCCTTTTATTACTTTTTTCTTTTCTTAATTTGTCTAATGGTCTGGTACGGCTGTTAGGACGCAGGACGAATCCTTCATTAATTCTGGCGGTGAGTTTTCTGGTGATTATACTGATAGGTACGGGATTGTTATTACTGCCACGTTGTACGGTAGAGGGAATATCTATTTCGTGGGTGGATGCATTGTTTACTTCAACAAGTGCAGTGTGTGTGACAGGTCTTGTGCCGGTGGATGTATCTGCTACTTTTACCCCCTTGGGACTTACGGTGATTATTCTGTTGATACAGGTCGGTGGGTTGGGAGTAATGACATTGACCAGTTTCTTTGCTATGTTTTTCATGGGAAATACTTCGTTGTATAATCAATTGGTGGTACGTGATATGGTGAGTTCTAATTCATTGGGTTCATTACTATCCACACTGTTGTATATATTGGGTTTTACGTTAGTGATAGAGGGTATGGGAATGCTGTCTATCTGGCTGGGCATTCATGGTACATTGGGGATGGACCTGCAGGAAGAGTTGGCTTTCTCTGCTTTTCATTCCATCTCGGCATTTTGTAATGCCGGATTCTCTACCCTTCCGGGTAATCTGGGTAATCCGATGGTGATGACCGGGCATAACTCTCTGTATATTTCTGTTTCTTTATTGATTATTTTGGGTGGTATTGGGTTTCCTATCCTGGTGAATTTTAAAGATATTGTGCTTTACCATTTGCACCGTTTCTGGAAGTTTGTGCGTACACTTAAATTGGATAAACATAGAGTACAGCATCTTTATAATCTGAATACGAAAATTGTATTGATTATGACTTTCCTGCTTCTCGTATTGGGTACACTCGCCATTGCCGCCTTTGAATGGAATGGTTCTTTTGCCGGTATGTCTGTAGCGGATAAGTGGACACAGGCATTTTTCAATGCTACCTGTCCGCGAACGGCAGGGTTCAGCAGTGTGGATCTGACAAGCCTGAGTATACAGAGCATATTGATTTATATTTTGCTGATGTGGATAGGTGGTGCAGCACAATCTACGGCAGGTGGAGTCAAAGTCAATGCTTTTGCCGTTGTAGTGATGAATCTTATGGCAGTGCTGCGTGGTACAGATCGTGTAGAAGTTTTTGGGCGTCAGCTTTCACATGATTCGATCCGTCGTTCTAATGCAACGGTAGTTATGTCTCTTGGGGTGTTGTTTCTGTTTGTATTTATATTGAGCATACTGGAACCTAAAATGTCGATTATGACACTAACGTTTGAGTGTGTATCGGCATTGAGCACAGTAGGATCGAGTCTGAATGCCACGCCCTTACTTCGGGATGAGAGTAAGTTATTGGTGGCTTTGTTGATGTTTGTAGGTCGCGTAGGATTAATAACACTAATGCTGGGCATTGTGAGACAAAAGAAAAATACGAAATATCGTTATCCGAATGATAACATAATAATAAATTGAATAATATGTCAATTGGCACATTATTCAATCGGTACATTAAAAAAATATTGATATGAAATACATTATTATTGGTCTGGGAAATTATGGGCATGTGTTGGCAGAAGAGCTTTCTGTATTAGGGCATGAAGTGATAGGTGCGGATATCAGTGAAAGCAGGGTAGATAGTATTAAAGATAAGGTAGCTACTGCTTTTGTAATTGATGCAACAGATGAGTTATCGTTAGCAGTACTTCCGCTCAATAGTGTGGATATTGTGATAGTGGCAATCGGAGAGAATTTCGGTGCTTCCATTCGTGTTGTAGCGTTGCTAAAGCAAAAGAAGGTGCAACATATCTATGCGCGTGCTATTGATGCGGTACACCGTTCGGTATTGGAAGCTTTTAATCTGGAAAAAATACTGACTCCGGAAGAAGATGCAGCGCGTAGTCTGGTACAATTGCTGGATTTTGGAACTAATATGGAAGCATTCCGGGTAGATTCAGAATATTATGTGGTGAAGTTCTCTGTGCCGGAGAAATTTATCGGATATTTTGTCAATGAACTTAATCTGGATGAGGAGTTTCATCTAAAGTTGATAGGGTTGAAACGAGCAAATCGGATAGAGAATTGCTTAGGTATTTCACTGACGGAACACAGTATAGTGAATGAACTTCCTGAAAATGATAAGATACAGGAAGGAGATGAACTGGTGTGTTATGGTAAATACAGAGACTTCCAGAAGTTCTGGAAGGCATTATAACATTAAAGTTTAATAATGAGCATTGTCTGACACGTGGCTTCCTCCTGTGTATAAAACGTTATAAAGTTCAGACTTAGGTTTTATTATACTCTAAAAAACATTCCCTGTTATTTTCGTTTTCAGAAAATAGCAAGGAATGTATATTTTAAGTGAATTATTATTTATCTGTTAGCTTTCAAAGCTTCTTCCAGATCGATACCCAGTGCTTTGGCAACGCCTGCTCCATATGCCGGGTCTGCTTTATAGCAATTACGTACGTGACGTTGTTTAATGAAGAGTTCGGAATCTCCCATGGCACGCGCTGTGTTTTCAAACAGTAGCTGTTGCTCATCTGCCGGCATTAGTCGGAAGAGATCGCCTGGTTGGCTGTAATAATCGTCATCATACTCCCGTTCATTATAATTATAAATATCACCATGAACCTTCAAAGGTGGTTCTTTCTTTTCAGGCGAGTCTTTCCATTCGCCATAACTGTTGGGTTCATATCCTTTGGTAGCACCATAATTACCGTCTACACGCATAGAGCCATCGCGATGGTAGGAATGGAACGGACAGCGAGGTTTATTAACCGGTATCTGTTCCGAATTAACGCCCAGGCGATAACGCTGTGCATCTCCGTAGGAGAACAAACGGCCTTGTAGCATTTTGTCGGGAGAGAATCCAATACCTTCCACAATGTTTATCGGATTGAAGGCAGCTTGCTCTACTTCTGCAAAATAGTTCTCAGGATTACGGTTCAGTTCAAGAATGCCTACGTCTTGTAGCGGAAAGTCTTTGTGTGGCCATACTTTAGTCAGGTCAAATGGGTTGATGCGGTAATTGTCTGCTTCTTCTTCCGTCATCACTTGAATCTGGAACAGCCATTTTGGATAATCACCTTTTTCAATACTTTCGAATAAATCGCGTTGGTGTGATTCGCGGTCTTTGGCAATAATGGCTTCAGCTTCCTGGTCAGTCAGATTCTTGATACCTTGCAGGGTACGCAGATGGAATTTTACCCAGATACGCTCGTTTGCGGCGTTATAGAAACTATAGGTATGGCTGCCGAATCCATGCATATGACGGTAGGAATAAGGAATGCCACGTGGGCTCATAGTGATGGTTACCTGGTGTAATGCTTCGGGTAGCAGTGTCCAGAAATCCCAATTACTGTTAGGGCTACGCATGTTTGTTTTTGGATCTCGTTTGATGGCATGATTGAGGTCAGGAAACTTCAGAGGATCACGTAAAAAGAATACCGGGGTATTGTTTCCTACCAGGTCCCAGTTACCTTCTTCCGTATAAAATTTCATGGCAAAACCACGAATATCACGTTCTGCATCGGCAGCTCCGCGTTCACCGGCTACGGTAGAGAAGCGGACAAAACACTCTGTTTTCTTTCCTATTTCGCTGAATATGGCCGCACGGGTATACTTTGTAATGTCATGCGTTACAGTAAATGTTCCGTAAGCTCCGGAACCTTTGGCATGCATACGTCTTTCAGGGATTACTTCCCGGTCAAAATGAGCGAGTTTTTCAATTAACCATGGATCTTGCAAGGTGATAGGGCCACGAGGACCTACTGTCTGTGAATTCTGATTGTCGGCAACAGGGCGGCCGTTGGCAGCTGTAAGTTTCTTTTCTTCCATAAATGTGTAGTTTGTGAGAGTTTATAAATATATAACAAAGATAGGGGAGATTTGCTCACTTGTCAAACAGATATTTTCTATGAGAAAATAGAAAAAAACGATAAGGTTTGTAAAGATGCAGAGGAATCGTTTATTAATTGTTAAAAAAGTGAGAACAGACTAAACTTATTGGGTTTCAGTGAGTCGTATATTCAGTTGCAACAAAAAAACTGATAATTAATCAACTTAAAAGCAAAGGTTAGTATGAAAAGAATAGTATTTTTAATGGTTACCCTCTTTCTGATGGGTAGTGTAGTGATGGCACAGGGACAACGGGGCGAACATAAGAAAATGACTCCGAAAGAACGTGCGGAACAAATGACAGAACGTATGGTTAAGGAATACTCTTTGAACGATACGCAGAAGAAACAATTGTTTGAAGTAAATCTTGCACAGTGTGAGAAGATGGGAGATCGTGCTTCGATGCGTCCGCAGAGAGATGGAAAGAAAGCACCTGAAATGACGAAAGAAGAACGTGAAAAGATGCGTGCAGAGATGAAAGCTAACAGTGAGGCTTACAATGCGCAGCTGCAAAAGATAATGACTAAAGATCAATATGCTTCTTATACCAAGAAGCAGGCTGAACGTGAACAGCGGATGAAGGATGGACGCAGACAGAAGAAGTAGCTTAACTTTCAACCTTGAATTCTTGTGTATATCCGGCTCTTTTTGTTCCTTTGTCGTCATAAATTAAAGAACGGATTAAAGATGAAGAGATTCATATATTTGTTTATTCTGTCACTGTTAGCAGGGTTAACTGCTTGTGGCGGTGGAAGTAAGAAAACGGATGAAGGTTCATTGATCCTCATGCAGGATAGTGTAGATAGCCGGGGATTGCAGCGTATGCAGGTATCGAAAGCCGAAGTGGATATTAAATTTAAGGGGAAGGATTACCACTCTTTTATTTCTCGTACTCCTGATGAGGACCTGCCGCTTGTGAAGAATGAGATGGGGAATACTTTTGTTGACAACAAGATTCAGCTCCGTTTGACCCGTGGCAATGAGCAGGTCTTTAATATGACTTTTACAAAGAAGAACTTTTCTTCTATTGTAAGTGATGATTTCTTGTCGAAATCTATTCTTGAGGGGATGGTGTATAATAAGACTACACCTCAAGGTATTGTCTATGCGGCCAGTGTGTGTTATCCGCAGACAGACTTGTATGTTCCTATCTCTATAACGATTACTGCCGATGGTAAGATGACAATGGAAAAGGAGGAGTTGCTGGAGGAAATATATGAAGAAGACAGTATTTAAACTCTCTGATATGTTTTGACAGCATATTTACACAAATATGATAATTTTTAAAACAATTGAAAGGTAGCCCTGTGGCTACCTTTTGTACTTTAGCGGAGTCAATAAATTTTATAAATATGATGAACACACAACTTTATTTATGCTCCGCAGCTTTGCTGCTGACTGCTGCTCAGACCAAAGCAGCCGATAAGCAAAAAGAACGGCCAAATATTCTTTGGCTTACTTTTGAAGACACGAGCTCTTATGAGTTTGGTTGTTATGGAAATGCGCAAGTACATACGCCCAATGTAGACGGACTGGCTTCTAAAGGGATACAGTTTATGAATGCATGGTCGGTAGCACCACAAAGTTCTGCTGCACGTTCTTCGCTTATTACCGGATGTTATTCCAGCACATATGGTATGGATGTTCACCCGGTACCCTATGATACTCCGGAGAATATCTTTTTCCCACAATGGTTGAGGGATGCCGGTTATTATTGTACGAATAATAGCAAGACACACTATAACTCGACTACAGATAATAAGATCTGTTGGGATGAATGCACAAAAACGGCTTCTTATAACAGTCCTAAACGTGAAAAAGACCAACCTTTCTTTGCAGTATACAATACGGTTACCTCTCATATGGGGCGTGTACGTACTTTTCATATGGATGGGCGTCGTGATTATACAAAGGAAGGTATTTATCCTGATAAACTGATCCTCCCGCCTCATGTGCCCGATCTTCCGGAAGTACGTTCTGACTATGCCGGACATTTGGAGGCTGCTCAGGATGTGGATACATGGGTCGGCTTTTTCCTCAAGGATCTGAAGGAACACGGTTTGGAAGATAATACCATCATCTTTGTATTCAGTGATCATGGAGGTTGTCTGCCTCGTGGCAAAGGATATTTATATGAGACAGGTTTACGGGTTCCGTTGGTTGCTTATTTCCCCGAGAAATGGAAACATCTGGCTCCGGCAACAGCGGGAACAAAAGATAGTACGCTGATTAGTTTTGTGGACCTAGGACCTACTGTTCTGAGTCTGGCAGGTGTGAAGCCTCCTAAATATATGCAGGGAAAGGCACTGATGGGAGAATATGCTTCTAAGGAGAAGACTACGATGCAATTTGCGTTGGCTGCCAATCAGTTGCATCATTTTATGCCGGTACGTGCAGCTATGGACGGACGTTATAAGTATATCCGCAGTTATATACCTTACCGCCAGTTTGCATTACGTAATTATTATCAGTGGGGTATGCCTTCCAATAAAGCTTGGGATAAATGGGTAATGGGTGGCCATAATACGAATCCTGACTGGAAGCAGACGTTTGAACATCATCCGGCAGAGATGTTATTCGATTTGGATAATGATCCGTTTGAATTGAATGATCTGGCTGCCAAACCGGAATATCGGGAGGTACTGCTTCGTTTTCGTAAGGGAATGTCCGATCATATTCGTGAGACAAAGGATCTGGGATTCTTTATTCCTACTTCCCGTGAGAATGTAGTCTTATATGATAAGGTACGTAAGGAGAAATATCCGTTGAATGACTTATATGCTTTGGTGGAATTGGCAGGTGTAGCAACTGCTGCTGATGTGCCGGTATTTGAAAAAGCACTGGCCAGTGCATATCCCGAAATGCGTTATTGGGCTGCCGTAGGCTTGGCTCAGTTAGGTATAAAAGGAGAGTTGAAAACTTGTCCGGCTGCGTTACTTGCACTATTGGATGATAAAGATGCTTATATAGCTTGTGAGGCTGCCTATGCTGTTTCTTATCTGGGTGAGACAGAAAAAGGGGTAAAACGTCTGAATTATCCGCAGAATGAAGCGGATAGAAAGATAGGATATTCATTGTTGGAGTGCCTGTCTTTGGATAAGGCGATGCAACCTGCGGTACGGGTACATTTGGCCGATTTGAAAGAGAAAGCTGAAAAACTTCCTCGTAAGGCAAATGAAGATGCCGGATTGATGGCACGTGGTATTCTTGTAAATCTGGGAGAGATGGATATAAAAGATTTGCATGGTCCGGAAACATACGAAATGGGATTACAACTGAATCATGGTCGCAGACCAATGGTGCCACTTCCTAATTGATAAGAATGTAAATTTTCAATAAGTAAATAATATATGAACAAAATTGTTTTTTCTTTTTCTCTGCTGGTTGTAAGTACAGCGATGCTTACTGCTCAAAATGCAAAGCTGATTCCTTTGACGGAACGTGTGAATGTACAGGCTGATTCAGCACGTATCAATCAGGTTATTGATGGTTGTTGGGTAGCTGTTGGTACAGACAAACCACATTCCATTCAACGGGATTATACCATTCCTTTTAATGGAAAGCCCTCTTATCGTTTTGAGCTTAAAACGGAGGACAATACTTTGGAAGGATATGCTAAAGGTGAGACTAAGGGCCGTGCGGAGTTTTCTTATTGTTATGCTACATCTGCTGATTTTAAAGGACAACCTGCAAGTGTTTATGAAAATGCGCAGAAGACCAAAACCGTTTATCATCATGGAAAAGGTATATGTCCGCAAGGTGCTTCACGTGATTATGAGTTTTCAGTTTATATTCCCTCCGCATTGAACAGAGATGTATCTACTATCTTTGCTCAATGGCACGGAATGCCGGACCGTACTTTGGTTTCTACTCCTGATGGCGAAGTGAAGAAGCTTACTACAGAGGAGTTTTTGGAGCTGTATGACCGGATGATCTTTAAGAAAAATGTAGCACATGATAAGGTGCCGGTACTTGACAAACAAGGTAATCCGAAAAAGGATAAAGATGGTAACGTTGTTTATAAAGCAGGCAAGGCCAATGGTTGGTTAGTAGAACAAGGTGGCTATCCTCCACTTGCTTTCGGATTTTCCGGAGGATACTTTTATATAAAAGCGAACTCTGATCGTAAATGGCTTACTGATAAAACGGATCGTTGTAATGCCAGCGCTGAGAAATCTCAGATAATGAAGCCCGTCACTTCCAAATACAAAGCATCTACTATTGCCTATAAAATGCCGTTTGCAGAGTTTCCTAAAGACTGCTGGATTACATTCCGCATACATATTGACTGGACTGTTTATGGTAAAGAAACCGAAACGATTGTAAAACCCGGTATGCTGGATGTACAGATGAGTTATACGGAAAAAGGCAAACAGATAAATCGTCATATTGTGGATAATGAAGAAATTCTTATTGGCCGTAATGATGAGGATGGGTATTACTTTAAATTTGGAATTTATCGTGTAGGAAATAGTACTATACCCGTGTGCTATAATCTTGCCGGTTATTCAGAGAATTGATACAAGCATTATAATTTTTAGAGTGCAGATTAACACAGAGGGTCGCAGATTTAATTTAAATTTTGTGATCCCTGTGTTAATCTGCATTTTAGTGATAGGACAATTAACTTTTACTATATCTTCATTTTTGTTTTCAGGAATCATACGTTAAAGAATTCAAAAACAATAGTTGTATTCCATTATTCCCAAATCTTTCCAGAATCTCTATCGTTATTTGCATTATCAAGTGATAGAAAACTATATTACTAACATTAAAAAAATAACGATTATGAAAAAGATTTGGTCTCTTCTTGTGATGGCGATTGTAGCTGTTCAATTTGCTTTTGCAGGTGATGTTATTACTAAAGATATTAACCAGTTGCCACTTGCGGCACGTAATTTCATTAATCAGCACTTTACCAGTCCTCAGGTTTCGCACATTAAGATTGATAGTGAAATAATGTCGAAGAAGTATGAGGTACAACTGACAGATGGTACAGAAATAGATTTTGATTCTAAAGGTAATTGGACTGAAGTAGATGCCGGAAAAAAGAAGTTACCTGCAACAATTATTCCCTCTTTTGTGAATGATTATCTGAAGATGAATAATTTCACCAATGAGTTCGTTACCAAAATAGAGCGTGACCGTAAAGGGTATGAGGTAGAGTTGAATACTGATATATCTTTTAAGTTCGATAAGCAAGGTAAATTTCGTAAAGCAGATCATTAATCACTGTTAATAATCTAACCTCAAAGGACTTTAACTATGATAAAAATAAAATTTAGTATTTTGGCTGTCATGTTGATGACAGCCTTATTCTCCTTTAGCTCTTGTAGTGACGATGATGATACTTATTTACCTCCCAATCAGGCTATCATAAATGCATTGAACCAGCTTTATCCCGGTGTGAAAAACATAGAATGGGAGCAGAAAGGTGTTTATTATGTGGCGGATTGTTGGGTAGGAAATGACGAACTCGATGTGTGGTTTGATGCCAATGCCAATTGGATTATGACAGAAATGGATATCTTTTTCGAGAATCTGCCAGTTGCTGTCAGTACTGCGTATCAGGAAGGAAATTACGCCAATTGGGTAATTGATGATTTGACGAAGCTGACTTTCCCGCAAAAGCCGGAAGAATTTGTCTTTGAAGTACAACAGGGAGGGCAGGAACGAGCTTTGTATTATTCAGAATATGGAGGCCTTCTTCGTGAAAAAGATATCTCTGATACAGATAATACCCACTGGCCGGACATTTAAGGGGAGAAGGGAGAATTGAGAAGGGAGAAGTACTATGCAGCATAATAGCGCAGCCTACTTCTCCCTTCTCAATTCTCCCCTCTCCCTTCTCTTCACATTTGCTTGTAATCTTTTGCCAGCCCTCCTTCGCTTGTTTCTTTATACAGAGAAGGCAGGTCATGTCCTGTTTGTTTCATCACTTGTACAACTTTATCGAAGGAGACACGATGCATTCCGTCTGTGAATGAAGAATATAGATTTGCATCCAACGCACGTGCCGCAGCATATGCATTACGTTCAATACAGGGAATTTGTACCAATCCGCAAACAGGATCACAAGTCATACCCAGATGATGTTCTAATCCCATTTCAGCTGCGTACTCTATTTGTGCCGGGCTTCCTCCGAATAACTGATTGGATGCAGCTGAGGCCATTGCACATGCTACACCTACTTCCCCTTGACAACCTACTTCCGCTCCTGAGATAGAAGCGTTGAATTTGACAATATTTCCCACTAATCCGGCTGTTGCCAATGCACGCAGGATGCGAATGTCACTGAAATCGCGGCTTTTGTACAGATGATAAAGTACGGCAGGTACTACTCCACAAGAACCACAAGTAGGAGCCGTGACTATTTTCCCTCCGGAAGCATTCTCTTCGCTGACAGCCAATGCGTATGCAAATACCAATCCTCGTGACTGCAAGGATTGTTTGTATCCCGTAGCACGGATATAATAGGTTGAGGCTTTTCTTCTCAGATTCAGCGGACCGGGTAATACACCTTCCTCTTCCAATCCACGGTGAATGGAATCTATCATCGTCTTCCAGACTTCGTTCAGGTAATCCCAGATATCAGAGTCTTCGCATTCTTTGACATATTCCCAATAGCTTCTACCATTGCGTTCACACCATTCCAGAATCTCTGTCATGTTGTTCATGCCGTATACATCCGGACTTTCGATAGAAGGAGTATCGTTGTTCTCTGCCAAAGCTCCGCCACCAACACTATATACGGTCCAGTTTTCTATTAATTTATCATTGACATCGAATGCAGCAAAAGTCATCCCATTGGGGTGGAAAGGGAGGAATACTTTAGGTTGCCATATAATTTCTACGGGAGCTGTAGGTTCCAGCGTATCAATGATGGCAACGTCTGTCATGTGTCCTTTTCCTGTGGCGGCAAGACTTCCGTAGAGGGTTACTTTAAACTTGGTAGCGTTCGGATGGCGTACCACAAACATTTCGGCAGCTTTGCGTGGCCCCATTGTGTGGCTGCTGGAAGGACCTGTACCGATACGGTATAACTCTTTAATAGATTTCATATATAATAAATGTGCTTATTTTCAACTCTTTCAGTACCATCTCTTTTTCCGGAAGAAAGCATATACGATGATACCTATGATTGCCATTAATCCCCAGGCAAAACAGTATCCGTATCGCCAATCCAGTTCGGGCATCACTTTGAAGTTCATACCCCATACGCCTACCAGAAACGTTAATGGTATAAAGATGGTAGAAACGATTGTTAGCCGTTTCATGATGTCATTCATTCTCAAATCATTGTTGGAAATATAGAGGTCTACCAGAGATGAGAGTGTTTCTCTGCATATTTCAATGGTTTGCAGTACAAATTGTAAATGGTCGTTTACATCATTGAAGAAGGCACGGTTCATCTTGTGCATCAGAGTGCTCTCTCCGCGCAGTAGTTTTATGTATTGCTCTTTTAAGGGGAGTATTGATTTTTTCATCAGCATATACTGGCGGCGCAGTGACTGAATTTGTACACCAATGTCATTTCCGTCGCTGATGGTCAGTAATTCTTCTTCAAGATCTTCAAGGGCATCATCTATGTCGGATACCATTGAGGTATAATTGCCTATAACACTATTTAAAAGTACACTGAGCAGATAATCGCTTTGTCTGCCTCGTATTTTGAGTACATCATTGCGTAGGGCAGTACTTACATCATCAAAAAAATCAGTTTCTTTTTCAAGGAAAGTAAGTACGTAATTGGTACCCAGAATAATACATACTTGTTGTTGCTCCAGTTCATCCAGATCTTCCTCGTTTTTTTTAGGTGCAGGATAGAAGAGTTTTAAAATCAGTACGATGTAGTTATCGTGTTCTTCTATTTTAGTAGGGTGATTGGCATTCAGGATATCTTGTAATACGAGAAAGTTTATTTCGAAATGTTCGCATATTTCACGAACAGTTTCAGTATTCTTCATACCATGTACCTGGAGCCAGTTGATACGTTCACTATTCAGAGAACTGCTGATTTCATGAAAGTCTGCTCCTGAAACCTCCTGCATTTCATTAGCATTGTATGTACAAAGGTGCAGATGGGTAGGCGTCTGGCTCTCACCCGTATAAATTAATTTCTCGCTTAACAGGTTGTTCTTCATGCTTTATTTTTTAGTTTTAGAAAACCATTCCAACAAAAGTAATGATTTTCTATATGAGAACAAGTTGTTTAATACATTTGTTCGCTTTTATGCCAAATCTACAACTGTAATTCCGGCACCTCCAAATTGTACATGTTCATCGGCAAAGTGGCGTACACCTGGCACGGTATCTAAATACTGGCGGATAAGAGAACGAAGTATACCTGTACCAGTACCATGAAGAATACGTATGCGGCTCATACCTACCAATATGGCATCATCTACAAAGTAAGTGACAGCCTGCAAAGCCTCGTCTCCACGCATTCCACGTACGTCAATGTCTTGTTTGAAATTTAGTTTTTTCTCATACATCTGATCGTGCGTCTGGCTACTGACAAAAGTACTCTTTGCCGGTTCCTGCTTCTGTGTTGTGGCATTAGTACGTTCCAGCCTTTCCAATTTAACGGTTGTTTTGATACTGCCAAAGCCTACCACTGCATTTTTGCCATTTATTTCCAATACCTCTCCAACGCTGGTTTGGCCTTTTAGTTTGACATTATCACCTATAGTGATAGGTATCACTTTAGGAACTTGCTGGGATTGTGTTTTTTCTTCCGAAGTTGCTTTTTGCTTGTCTTTTTTTCGATTCTGCCTTTCTTTTAGCTTCTCCATTTTCCGGGCAATCTTATCTTCCTGTTCTTTGGAAGCAAGTTCGTTTACAGAAGCGCGGAAGTCATTTAATTCCTGGCGCACAAGGCGGGTTTTTTCTTTCTCTGCCTGTGCCTCCTTGATAGTACGTATGGTATTCTCTATTTTCGCATTTGATTCTTGTAGCAATCGTTCGGCTTCTTCTTTTGCCTGGCGGATAATTTCCTTACGGGATTTCTGTAATTCCTCCATCTCGGTCTGATACCGGGCGATTGTTTCCTCCATATGTTTTTCACGCTGGCGGATAGTCTGACGTTTACCTTCCCAATAACGTTTGTCACGAACAATATCCTGGAGATATTTGTCCGCATTAATATATTCGCTGCCTACAATTTCCGAAGCATCGGCAATGACATCCTCAGGCAGTCCGATTTTTCTTGCTATTTCTACAGCAAATGAACTTCCCGGGTTACCTATTTGCAGCTGGAAAAGAGCCTGCATGAGATGGCGGTCATAAAGCATGGCACCGTTCACTACTCCTTCATTATCTTCTGCAAAGTGTTTTAGATTCTGATAATGTGTAGTGATAACTCCGAATGTCTTTTTCTGATTGAAACGCTTCAAAACTGCTTCGGCAATAGCTCCACCTATCTGTGGTTCTGTTCCACCTCCGAATTCGTCGATAAGGATAAGGCTGCGTTCATTACAATTCTTCATCATCATCTTCATGTTGGTCAGATGAGATGAGTAGGTACTCAGGTCGTCTTCAATAGATTGTTCGTCACCGATATCAATGAATATGCTGCTGAATATTCCTGCATGGCTACGTTCATGCATGGGGATGAGCATTCCGCATTGCAACATGTATTGCAGTAATCCTACTGTTTTGAGACAGACAGACTTTCCACCGGCATTAGGACCGGAGATGATGAGAATACGCTGTTGCTGATCCAATTCGATGTCGAGGGGCACTACCTTTTTGCCATGCTTGGCGAGGGATAGTTGTAACAATGGGTGTATAGCCATAGTCCAGTCCAGTAACTGCTCATTCTCAAGAGAAGGTTTCAGCGCATGGGTCTGTATGGCGAAATAACTTTTTGCCCGTATAAAGTCAATCTCTGCCAGAAACTCATAAGATTGTAGAATTTCCGGGATAGAAGGACGCAGCATATTGGAAAATTCTGTCAGAATACGGATAATTTCCCGTCGTTCATCTCCCTCCAGTTCACGAATGCGATTGTTGGCTTCTACCACTTCCGCTGGTTCTATAAAGACCGTTTTTCCACTGGCAGATTCATCGTGTACAATACCTTTTATTTTTCTCTTCAATCCGGGTGCAACAGGGATTACGAGGCGACCATCACGCATGGTGGGTGCCACATCTTTATCTACATATCCTTCGGATTGAGCACTGCGTAAAATGCTGTTTAGTGAGCGTGAGATGTTTCCCATCGTACTTGCAAGTTCACGACGAATACGTGCCAATTCCGTTGAAGCATTGTCCTTTATCTTTCCGTATTTGTTTAGTATACCATCAATCTTTCCTATTAGCTGGGGGAATACAGCAATATCTCCCGCCAATCGTTTCAGGCTGGGGTAGGGGCAATCACTTTCTTCATCCTCTTCATTGCGTTGAAGGAATCGTACGATGTCGCGAATCGTTTCTAACGAACGTCTTAAATCAAACAATTCCTGCTCGTCCAGGTACATTCCTTCTATTCGCACGCGTTTCAGTGAAGGGCGTACGTCAAAAAAGAACTGGTCGGGGAAACTGTCTTCTTCCTGTATGATGCGGACAAACTCTGTGACTTGATTTAGCAGTTCCTCCACCTTCTCATGCTGATCGGAGAAACTCATATCTGTTACACGTTCCTCGCCCAATGTGCTGAGACATTTTTCTTTCAATAGTTGTCTGATTTGGTCAAATCCTATCTTTTGCTCAAAATTTTGAGGATATATCATTGATATTTACGATTTAGCTATTTACAATTTACGATTGAGATTACTCTCTGCAATTTGAATTACGAGGCAAAAATACGATTATTTCATGAAAAAATCATTAGAATGTTTGCAGATTTAAAAAAGATACGTACCTTTGCACCGCTTTCAGAGGAAAGCACTTCTGATAAAGAAGTTTTGGAGAGGTGGCAGAGTGGTCGATTGCGGCGGTCTTGAAAACCGTTGTACTGCGAGGTACCCGGGGTTCGAATCCCTGTCTCTCCGCTGGATATATTAATAAGAGCCTGCAAAAACAATATTTTGCAGGCTCTTTCATTTTCTAACGTTTGGTTCTCTTACTATAAAGCTAAAATTGAATTCTTGTTGTATCGTTATTTGGTAGTCAGGAACCAATCTTGTGTATGGTTAGCAATCCTCACTAACATTAGCATTATCGGAACTTCTACTAATACACCGACAACTGTGGCCAGTGCTGCACCTGATTGTAAACCGAAAAGTGAAATAGCCACAGCAACCGCCAATTCAAAGAAATTACTTGCCCCAATCATTCCGGCAGGTGCGGCAACATCATGGGGTAATTTCCACCATTTCGCCCAACCATAAGCAACGAAGAATATCAGAACCGTTTGCAACACAAGCGGAACTGCAATCAATAAGATATGCAGAGGATTGTTCAGTATTGTTTCTCCCTGAAATGAAAACAGGATAATAAGCGTTAATAGCAACCCACCTACCGTATAATTATTAAATTTCTTAATAAATACGTTATTGAAATATTCCACACCTTTGCGGCGGATAACCATTATTCGGGTAATGACCCCGGCAGCAAGTGGTATCACAACAAACAGCCCTACGGATAGCAACAGGGTGTCCCACGGGATAGATACGCCGCCAACTCCCAGCAGGAAAGCAACGGTAGGGGCGAATGCTACTAATATGATTAAATCATTCACTGCCACTTGTACCAGCGTATAAGCGGCATCCCCTTTGGTAAGATAACTCCACACAAACACCATAGCAGTACAAGGTGCAGCCCCCAATAATACCGCTCCGGCTAAATATTCTTCGGCTAATCCGGCAGGTATAAAGGCTTTGAAAACCATGTAGAAGAATAAATAAGCTATTCCGAACATGGTAAACGGCTTTATCAGCCAATTTGTAACGCAAGTGACTATTATTCCTTTCGGACGCTTGCCTACATTCTTAACACTTTGAAAATCCACTTTTAGCATCATCGGATAAATCATTAACCAAATCAGGATTGCCACGGGTATAGACACGTTGGCATATTCAAATTTGCTTAATGTTTGCGGAATTGCCGGAAGCCATTGTCCCACAGCAATTCCAATAATGATGCACAAGGCAACCCAGATAGTCAGGTATTTTTCAAAAAATCCAATTCCTTGTTTTTTTTTCATAACAACAACTATTTAGCTTAATTGTGGTTTTAATTCGTTCAGGTAGAAGTCATAGAAACGGGCTTTTATTTCATCCCGTACCCGATGAAATTCGCTGTTTATAAACTCCGGTGTTCCGGTTGCTTCCGAGGGGTCGTCAAATCCTATATGCAACCTGTTTCTTACTTCACCCGTAAATATCGGACAGCTTTCATTTGCCCCACCGCAGACCGTAATAACATAGTCCCATTTCTGCCCTATATATAGGTTTACATTTTTAGGGGTATGGCGGGTTAAATCTATACCCATTTCATCCATAACCTTTACCGCCATCGGATTAACCTTTTCAGCAGGTTTTGTTCCTGCTGAAAAGACATCCAGTTTATTGTCAAATGATTGTAGAAAGCCATGTGCCATTTGGCTGCGGCAGCTATTCCCTGTACAAAGAATTAAAATCTTCATGTTTTTAGTTATTTTTCCAAGCTATCAGGGCAGCATTTCCCTTTGACAATTCTTCTACTTTCTTAATCCAAACCAATTCATTTTGCGCCTTTGCCCGCAAGAAAGAATTTTCAGTATCAGTTAATGACAAGCAAGCATTCACGACCCACCATTTATTATTAATCCCGGCACGTAGTAAATCCATTTGTAAGCGTTCGGCTTCAAATACAGGTGTTGCCTCGGGCAGGGTCACAATAACGACTTCTGTTTCCTGCTGGTTTCTTAAACGTGGCAACAGTTTTCTTACCGAAGCGGGGGTATCGCCATGTGTACGTTGCACCTCTTTATGGTAACTTTCTGTTGCATCCAGCAATAACAAAGTGTGTCCGGTGGGTGCGGTATCAATTACTACGACTTCATTTTCCGCTTTATCGACAATTTCAGCAAAAGCCCGGAATACTGCAATTTCCTGCGTACACGGTGAACGTAAATCTTCCTCTATATATTCCATATCTTCGGCTGTCATTGTTTCCGCAGCTTTACTGCGAACCTCGTTTTTATAGGCTTCCAACACTTCCGCTTCGTCAATCCGGCTTACCGTAATGCCAGCCTGAACAGCAAGGTTATAATTCAGATGGTTTGCCGGGTCAGTGGTGGTAAGATGTACCTTCGCACCCAGTTTTGTTAATTTCAGGGCTATTTCAGTGGCTAAAGTGGTTTTTCCCACGCCGCCTTTTCCCATAGTAAAAACAACCCTTTTTCCTGATTGATAGAGGTCGTTTACCAGTTCATCCATCCCTTTGGCATCGGTAATCCGCTGATAGTTCGCATCATTTGTTAAATTATCATTGTAAAGCATCCGGCGGATATTCGCAATATTAGATAAATTGTATGACCGTAAGGGAACATAATAAGACGGATATTCCAGCAGTTCCGCAGGGGTCTGTTTCAGGGCATTTTGCTGCCTGTCATATATCTGTTTCGATACGTTATCGGCTTCATCTAATTGCAGCAAAAGCCCGTTGATTATCAATAGCTGGTTTTTAATTCCCAGTAATTGCAATTCATGTGAAGAACGGGCGGCTTCTTTTAATGGTGCAATTTCAGGACGGCTAACCAACACTAAGCGGGTTGCGTTTGCATCCGAAAGTGTTTCAACTGCCTGCTTATAGATACCTTTTCGTTCTTCTAAACCGGATAATTGACCTAAGCAAGATGCACCGTGTGTACTCTCACTAATAAATGTACTCCACGCTGATGGTAGTTGTAGCATTCGCAACGTGTGTCCCGTGGGGGCTGTATCAAAGATAATATGGTCGTATTCTTTTGCTTTATTGGCATCCGTGATAAAACCGGAAAACTGGTTGAAAGCCGCAATTTCTACCGTACAAGAACCTGAAAGTTGTTCTTCCATATTCTGAATAACACTTTCGGGTAGCTGTCCCCGGAAAGGAGCGATAACACTTTCCCTGTAGTCGGCTGCGGCTTGTTCCGGATCGAGATTAACGACCGTTAAGCCGGGTACTTCTTGAATATCCGTGCCGTGTCCGTTCAGTGTTTGATTAAACACATCTTGCAGGTTTGAAGCCGGGTCTGTACTGATAAGAAGTATTTTCTTTCCATTATCTGCCAAACCTACCGCAGTAGCACAGGCAATCGAAGTTTTCCCTACGCCGCCTTTTCCGGTGAAGAAAAGGTATTTCGTCAAAGTTATATCTGCTAAATTAAATGTTTTCATTTTTATGTAATTAGCTGTTGAATGTTTATTTTATTGGCATAAAATCCAAATTGATACCTGTCCATTCACTCATTTGTTTGGTGGTAGGATAGGTCTGTGAAACAGCGATTTTGCCGTCCACTAAAGTAATAGGCAGCGCATCTGCCCCATGTTTTTGCAGATACTCGTTTACCGTTCTATTACTTACATACACTTGTGGTTCGTCACGTAAATTGTGACGGGTTACGATGATACCCTGTTTTTTCAATGTTTCAATAACAACCGCAATACGCATTAATTCAGGGTTGATATTTGTTCCACAAAGACCCGTAGGGCAACACATTGCCGGGTCGAAAATTTCTATCTTTTTCATACTCTATTTTATTTTAAATGATACTCTATGTTTATTTATAGATAAAAGACTACTGTATAATAAATTCCTACCGCAATAAAGAGGATAGCAACTATTTTACGAAACCATTTCTCGAATATTTGCATCCGGTTGTAAAATTTACCCAGTCCGGCAACACTGTACGCTAAAATCCATGCAACAAGGATTACGGGTAATCCTGTAGCAATAGCGTAAATTACAGGCAAGAGATACCCGCCTGTTTCTGCTGCTGACAGGGGTATAAGTATACCGAAATAAAATACTCCACTGGTAGGACAAAAAGCGAGGGCGAATAAAACACCCAATAGCATAGCCCCCCAACCGCCTTTAGTCCTCTTTTTCAAATTTTCACCGCCGATATTGATTTTGGGCAGATTAAGTTTTATTATATCGAGCATAAATATTCCAATGATGATTAACGCCGGAGCAATCAGCATTTCCCCGTACTTGCTTACGGCTTTTTGAACCATAAACATACTTGCCCCCTCACGGAGAATAGGGATAAGGATAAAACCAAGAACCGTATAGCTTACTATTCTGCCGAAAGTATAAAGCAATCCGTTTATAAATATCCGGTGATGGTGTTCTATGTCTTTACTAATAAATCCTATTGCCGTTATGTTGGTTGCTAACGGACACGGGCTGACCGCTGTTAAAATCCCCAAGATAAAAGCTGTAATAGCAGGAATAGAACTGTTATCTAATAGCGATTGAAGAAAATCCATCTTACAACTGTTTTAACAATTCGTCAATCTTGCTTTTAATTCCCTCTTTAAACTTGTCTGGTGTATTTTTGGCATTGGAAAAACTAAACTCGGTCATATTGTTTACATTCTCTTTACCGTCTTTCCAGCCGTTCACAAACAAAGACGACCATGTAACTTCGTACTTGTCTGCAATCGCTTCATTTTCTTTCTTTGAAATATCTATTACTTTGTAGATAATTTTACCCTCTGCTTTTTCTTTGGCATAAAGGTTATCCAAAAGGGCTACTGTATTTGTTTCTATCGCCCGGCAAGTGATACATCGTTGTGCTCCATGAAAATAAAGAACCTCTATGCGGTTAGACTGTATTTCTTCCTCTTGGTTTTCTCCGGTCTTTTTCTTTGAACCATTTTCACAGGAGACTAAGACCAGCGTGGCAATCAGTAGATAAAATAACTTTCTCATAGTCGATTTTTTTATTTGGTTATCAATTCTTTTACTTCTGCAAGGGATAACTTTTTTCCGGCTGATACAACTTTCTCGTTAATTACCAAAGCCGGAAGTCCTAAAATGTTATATTCCATGATTTTCAATAAATCTTCCTCTTTGATAAGTGTTGCATTGCAACCTAATTCTGAAATTGCTTGCTTAGTGGTCTCATACAATGCTTTACAGCTTGAACATCCTGTGCCTAATACTTTAATTTCCATTGCCATTCTACTTTAAAGTTAATATGATAATCGTAATTCGTAGAACTACGAACAATTATTCCAAAAAAAGGTGCTGTTATTTACAGCACGATGTATCTTTACATTGGCAGTCCCCTAAGAAAGTAGCAAATAACTTTCGGGCAAGTTCCCAGTTTTCCCGGTTTATACAATACCGGACTTTGGGCGTTTCTATTTCACCCTGAATTAAGCCAGCTTCTTTCAGTTCTTTCAAATGTTGCGAAACGGTTGCTTTAGCGATAGGAAGTTCTTCGTGAATATCACCAAAGAAACAACTTTCTTGTTTTGCCAAAAAAGCAAGAATAGCCATTCGTGCCGGGTGCCCCATTGCCTTGGCAAAACGAGCAATCTGTTCCTGCTCTGTTGTGTACTGTTTCTCTTTCACTTCAATTCTCCTTTTTTTAATTTGTTGTTCGCAAAACTACGAACAATGTTTTTAATAGCCAAATTATGCGGCATATTTTTTTCGGATAGAGGGTACCCTTTTGTTAAGGAACTGGTAGAATTTCTCAATAGTACTGACCTAACCTTAAAAGTTTTTTAGATAAAAACTTTTGGAGAATGAAGCAGTTTTATGAAACATATAGAGAATCCGCATTTCTCTCACTAGTGGCGAGAGAAATGTACTCCGAAATCACTAATAACTTCAAAGACAATTATATATTTGAAAGTAACGAGGCTTTAAATGAATTTTTATCATTTGGATATCTTGGGCCAAGTTATTGAATCGGTTTTATGTGCAATTATAAAAGTTGGTGCTTATGGTGGCAGAAAAACAAAGGAAAGAGTAGGGAACTGATAATAATTAAAAAATCCCAGTATGTCTTGCACATCGTTCCGGTCAGGAAAACCAAGAAGATTAGAACTGAGGAGGAATGATATGCTTGAGACACTGAGGCTCAGATTAGTGGGGCTTTTTATTAGCCATCAATATTCTGACTTTTATTAAATTTGCTTGGACTTACATTATAATATTTTTTAAATACTTCGCGGAAATATTTTGTATCCGAGAATCCGACTATGTCGGCAATCTCCGTTATTGTATATTCACCCTGTTTCAGCAATTGTGCGGCATGTTGCAGACGTATCATCCTGATATAATCAGCCGGAGCATAGCCGGTCAACGCTTTTAATTTGTTGAAGAAACTTGTACGGCTCATGTGATGCTGACTACTGAGCATGTCCACATTGAAATCCGGATTTCCCATGTTGTTTTCTATGCACTCCTTGACAGAGACTATGAATTTCCAGTCCAAAGTATTGGTGCAGTTGGACGGAAGATTCTGTTTTTCATCTTCGATACTGTTATAAACCTGACGGAGCATCGTGCGATTTGCAAGTATGTTTTTGACCGTTGCCTTGAGTATCCCTACGCTGAAAGGTTTTGTGATGTAGGCATCTGCTCCAATTTCCAGTCCTTCGAGCATGTTTTTTTCATCTCCCAGCGCAGTCAGCAAGATGACTGGAATATGTGACATTTCAAGGTCGCCTTTTATAACTGAGCAGAGTTCATCACCACCCATCTCGGGCATCATTATATCGGATATAATGAGATTCGGATTAAATTCCCGTATTATGACAAGCGCATCCTTTCCATTTGGACAGGACTGGATATTATAACTCGTTCTGAACATATCAACAAGATAATTACGTAAGTCATCATTGTCCTCTACTATCAGGATACGTTGTAAAGAACCGTTTACCTGGGATATTTCTATGGACGGTTGATTTGAAGCACTATCAGGTATGATAATCTCCGGACATTCATCCGGTGTCTTGGGAGATATGAATTTTGCCTTATGGAGATGGCTGTTTCCTTTCGGGAAGGTAACTTGTACACAGGTCCCTTGATGTTCAGTACTCTGAATTTGAATCTTGCCTTTATGTAATCTGACCAGCTTGTATACCAGCATCAACCCGATTCCGGCGCCTGTCACTTTGAGGTTGATAACGTTGCTCCCCCGGAAATAATTCCTGAACAGTTTCTTCTGTTCACATGCGGGAATACCGATTCCGGTATCTTTCACTTCGATGCTCCAGGAGTTCGCTTCCTCGCAGGCATAAATATGTACGCTGCCACCTTCAGGTGTGTACTTCAGTGCATTGGACAGGATATTCTTCAGAATAGATCCCATCTTGTCATTGTCAAACCACACATTCAGATAGTTAAAATTGCTTTCGTAAACAAACCTGACATGTCTCATCTCAGCATATTTACGGAAAGTGGCACAAACATTATCCATATAGGAGTTCAATTCGTATTCGGAAACATAAAGGTGGGAAGAGTAGACACCTACCCGTTCGAAATTTATCAGGTTGGTCGTTAACTGGAGCAATGTATTTACATTTCTAAGGGCCATATTCATGTGCGGTAATGCTTGTTCCTTTACCATACAATTTTCTACGACTTCCTCCAGTGGAGCCTTTATCAATGTGAGCGGGGTACGTATGTCATGGGCCGTATTAATGAAGAACCGTGTCTTCTCATCCGAAATCTTCTTCTGTTTGTGTAGCATGATGATACGGAATATGATACCCATAATCAGCACCAGCAGGATCGCATATACCGCCATGGCCCATACACTGGCCCATGCTGGAGGCGTTATGATAATCTGAATGTTTCTGGTCTCATAGGTCTTATATTTTTCCTCATTGGATACGGCACGAATCTGCAAAGTATAATCGCCGGGCGGCAGATTTCTTACAATAATCCGGTTGTCTTGGCTCGGACGGCTCCATTCTTTATGAAAACCGTCAATTTTCCATGAATAAAGAATGTTAGAAGGATAATCATAATTAATGGAAGTTACATCAAGAGAAAAGGAGTTTTGTCCGTAAGTCAATTTTAACCGGTCAGTCTCGTCAATATCCTTTTCCAGCGGAGAGCCGTCATCACCAGGATAAACGGGATGATAGGCTATCATAAAATCGCGCAATAACAAACGGGAGTAATGCGGTTCCGGTATCTGTATGTCTGTTGGGAACCTGACAGCCCCGTTATTGCTACCAAAAACAAGTGTGTTTTTGCTATAGGTTGTAGCAGAGCCGGTATTAAAATTGACACTCATCAATCCTTGTTCCCGTGTCCAATTGCGGAAGGAGTGTTCTTCAGGCGAGTAAATGGTAATTCCGTTTTCTGTACCCATGAGGAGACTCTTGTCCTGACGTGGGAGAATTGTATAGATATTATCGGAAATCAGTGCACAGTTGTCTGTATGATATTGATGGATGAACTTCTTTTTATCGATGTCATATATAAGCAGTCCAGCTCCACGAGTGCCGATATATAGGATACCGTCATTCCTCTGGTATAATGCACATATATAGGGAGATTCAACGGGCAGGTCAACATATTGGTAAATCCTGGATTCCTTGTCAAGCTGATAGAGCCCCATTCTTGTACCGATCCACATATGCCGGGTGTCTTTCTCTTGAATAGTGGTGATGGAGTTTACTCCCGGATATAGACGCACTCTTTTAGTCTCAAGATTAATGCGTTTCAGGTGATAATATCCACCGGACCAGACATCACCGTCCGAATCTTTCTTAATGTCAAATATGTATTGGTCGGGACGTACTCCCGCAATAGTAGCAGGAGAGAGGTGGCTGAGCTTAAATCCTTTCTTTTTTTCTATCTTGCAAATGCCTGGCATAAAACCGCCAGCCCAAATTACGCCGGGAGAGACCTCACACAGTGCTAAAAAGATGTGATTCTCGTTATCCGGTACCGGATCAAAAGAACTGAGGAATGAACGCCATTCTTTTGTATCGGTCTGATAAAGACTGATGCCGTTACTGGTTGCAAACCAGAGGTCACCGTCACTGTCCTCCATCACATCATGGACCTGGTCGTTCACCAGTGAAAGGTTGTTGCCAATGGAATGTCTTATTAGGTCATAACTTCCATAACGGTTGTTACGGATGGTAATACCGGTAGGATAATTGGCAAGCCAGATGCGTTCATCCTCATCCACATAAATATCATTAATATTGTTTCCGTTCATTCCGTTATAACTACTATAATCGGCCGTTATATAGGGTTCACTTATACATGTATTCATATCCAGTTTATATACACCTTTCCCGCCTGTGGCTATTAGAAGTTCATGAGCGTTCAAAGTAACGATCCGGTTTATCTCTACATTATTGAGCGATTGACAAGGGATGATTTTTCCTGTTTTCCCCATGTCATATATAAGTATTCCCTCTTTATAATTTCCCACAAACAGTTGTTTGGAAATGGCGTGGTAATAGAGTTCATGCACTGGTGTATCGATACTTTCTACTGCTTCGTCATGTACTATATTCAGCTTCCCCCTTTCTACCCTGGCACGAAACAGGCCGCTTCCTGTACCGATAAAGAAATGGTTAGTATCCATCTGTGCAATGGCAGTTATTTCACCGTTGACCGGTGTAGGCATATGTAAAGTCGTTCCGGCATGGATATCATACCAGGTAATGCTGTCTTTATAACATAGCCACATACGATCGCTTTTGTCCAAATAACCGTAATTCATAAATGCCTGCGACTTATTTTTGATTAGCTCCGGATGTACGTAAACCAGTTCGAATTTATCATGCTGCGAATCATATTTGAAAATACGACCCTTCTGACCGATTACCCATAATACATTCTCGTTGTCCATATAGAGCCAACTCAAAGCAACCCGCGAATCCAGCTTCATGCTGCCGTCTGAAAAGTTGTAATGCTTGATCTGTTTTCCATCATAACGGTCTACCCCTTCCTGGGTTAGAAACCACATATATCCTCTTCGGTCTTTTTGGATATGATATATTTTCTGGTTGCTCAGACCGTCTTCCAGTCCTATGTACTTATAAATCTGGCACCTGCTTACGGAACTACTGATGAAAAAAATAGTAAAAAGAAAAATCCGTCTAATGTTTAAAGATATTTTCATATTTCTCGCAAAAGATTCAAAAACACATCTGCAAAATTATAAAATATTCGTTAAATATCCACCAAAATAAATGAATTTTGTTTCATTAGTAGCTAATAATTTTACGTTGTCTCTTCGCTGAAGGGGGTAAAAAAAAGGTTTCAAAAGTATGGAAAAGTTATCGATCTACAACTCTCTAACCATTGATGAACGTAAATTATCCCAGATTTAATTCAATCTTTATATAAGACATGGTTGATATGTTCTTTGATAATAACTAACTTTACTTTTGTCCTTTTTCTATATGATGAAAATTTTCCTCAATTTATCATTTTTTTATTTCTTAATTTTGGGGATATTCTGATAGCTATATAATTAATTGTTACTTGGGGTATTGTAATTGGGCACTGACAATAAGTGTTGGAAGTGGTTAATTTATACTCAATAGTTGAGTTAAAAATACTCATAATTAAATGTTTGTTATTCAGATAATCTGTGTGCTATCCAAAAGGAGTCGGCTGTTAAGTAATTGATGAAGAAAAAGAATAGTTATCAGTTTTGAAGTAGCTGAACAAGCTAAGGAAGAAACTGTTAAAGAATAACCTGAACCTAACATTTCGAATAAAAAACAAAAAGAAAAAGATATTTAATTGAAAAATGTATATCTTTGCAAATGAAGATGGGGAGAAATCCATTTTCATGAAATGTAATTTATTACAGCGTTTCGGAACGTCTTGATTATCTGAAAAAGGTGGTGCTTTAGAAGAAAAATTAATCAAACAAGATGAGTTTAGAACGCTCGTACTGATATGGTGCGGGCGTACTTACTCTGTTTGATTAAGGGTTAGCACCACTACCTTCAGTTTTCAGATGAGTACGGTTCGCACCTCTTTTTAAAGAGGAAATTTAAAAAACTATCAGTATGGATATTTACACAAGGGAGTTTATAGATGGTAGTCTTAAACAAATCCCAAAGCAAAACAACAACTCGGAGTATTTAACCCTATTTTCTTTTACGAAGTATCACAGCATCTTCTTAGATTTTGAAGAAATCGAATTTCCTGAAATTTTTTGTTGTTATCGGACACCATTAAATAATATTTGGGGGCCAATAGAAATAGAAGATATATTTTATTTCAATAACTATCTCTTTTACGTACTTTATGAGAAAGGACGTGATACTTTTTTGAAACCCAAACCTTCCGGGTCAAAATTAAGAATGGAATTAAACCTCTTGATCAACAAAAAACTAAACCAACATGTACGAAATTAGTGAATTGGGAATAGAAGTTAAACAGGCTGATTCGGAAGTTATAGAATTGATTTGTTTGATGGGATTGGCAAATCAAACCAATCAGGAAAAATATGAACTAATAAAACCCTTCTTCGAAAGGTTGAATTTATATTGTGATGAATTCTGTTTGAGATTAGAAAAAGATACTGATTTGTTTGCAATACCATTAAGTACAATAGCCTGTGTTGAATATGAAGAAGAGGATGATATACTATTTATATTATTTAAGAAGAGCAGACATCTCCATTCATTCAATATTAATCTGAAAATTCATACCATCTACATTATAAAGGAAGAACATAATTGTATTTTTGAATTCTTTTTGAATACATATAATAGAATCCGAATCATATTTATTGGTTATAAACTAAAGCGGAAAACTGCTAAATACATTAAAAGACTGATACTTAATAATAATTCTAAAACTGATTCATAATGGAAAGTCGGTAACGTTTGTATGTTTTGTAAAAGTAAAATAAACCTTATCAACTCTATATTAACGATTGATATATTGTTACAATTCGGAATACTCCCTTTTTTTTCTTTGTAATATCTTATAAACTTTTTCTTTGTTAGTCGTAGAGAATAGGGGCGATTCTCGTAGAGTTTCACACTGATCTCCGTAGAGTTTCACCTCGTTCCTCTACGAGGAAAATATGGAATTTTTAATGTATTGATACTGAGTTATTTGTAATCTTTGATATTTGTCTTTATATTTCAATGTTAAACACTCTTGTTTTGTCTTTTTTATGTGTGTTTTAGGGTATCGAATATTTACAATAGAAAGGGCTGTTTTACGCTATTGTATATTTATTGCTATCAGTTTTGAATATAGTTCACCATAGAATGCAATAAACACAGGCTTCTATTATTTTAGAATCAGTCAGATAATAACTCGGTGTCCTTTGTGGTGAACTTATTTATTTTTAGTTTCATTTGCCGGAGAGAATAAAAACTCTCTGGCTATTGAAATTAAAATAAGGAGTTTTTGTTGCAAAGTTCAGAAATAACCATTACTTTTGCCGCCCGAAACCCTAAGGAGAGGTGCTCGAGTGGTTGAAGAGGCACGCCTGGAAAGCGTGTATACGCCAAAAGTGTATCACGAGTTCGAATCTCGTTCTCTCCGCAACAAATGAAGCCCTGCATACATGATTGTATTGCAGGGCTTTCTGCATTTTTTGTAATATTTGTTATCCGGATTAGCATTTGGCCCTTCTCAGTTGTATTAGTTAAAACGCAGATTTACTCAGATTGATTAATTTTATTACAGCGCAGCCATTTTATTAGCAAAAGTCTGCGCTCATCAATGTTTCAGTCCTAAACAATAAATCAGCATGATACAAAATAATTTTGCACATTACTCATTAAAATAAATAGTCTTTATGTTGAAGAAACTTTGCTTCTCTTTGCTGGCTATGTCAGCATACATCCTTTCTTCTTGTTCGGGCCCATCTGCCAGACAAGAGGCTGCTGTGCTTCCCACGCCCGTTCAGTTAACAACACAGTCCGGTATGTTTGTATTAAAGAACGGACTTAAGATTGGTGTCTCCGATGAGTCGTTGTTACCAGCTGCGCAGTATTTACAAACTATATTGCAAAATGCAGTAATTTCTACTGCGGAAGTAGGCGGACAGCCTGCTGATATCTTTTTGAAATTGACCGATACCAAAGGGAAAGAGGGGGCGTATAAGTTGAATGTCACTTCCGGTAATATAGTAGCGGAAGCTGCTGATTATTCCGGTATCATTTCTGCTATTTCTACTCTCCGACAGTTATTACCGGCAGCTATTGAACAATCTTCCCAGAATGCTTCTCATTCTATCCCCACCGTAAGTATAGAAGATGCACCGCGTTTGGCATGGCGCGGGATGATGCTCGATGCTTCACGTCACTTCTGGAACAAAGAGGAGGTGAAGCACGTGCTCGATATGATGGCTCTTTACAAATTGAATAAATTTCACTGGCATCTGACCGATGACCAGGGATGGCGTATTGAAATCAAACAATATCCGCTACTTACCGCAAAAGGAGCGTGGCGTAAATTCAATTCCCACGACAGAGAGTGTATGCATCGTATGGTAGAAGAAGATAATCTGGATTTCCGGATCCCTGAAGATAAGATGGAAATAGTAGAGGGAGATACGTTGTATGGCGGATATTATACACAGGATGACATTAAAGAGATTGTGGCTTATGCCGCTCAGCGTGGCATTGATGTAATACCGGAGATTGATATGCCGGGACACTTCCTGGCAGCTATTAATCAATATCCGGAGATTGCCTGTACGGGGCTGATCGGCTGGGGAAGTGTGTTCTCATCTCCCATTTGTCCGGGAAAGGATTCTACTTTGGAGTTCTGTAAGAATGTTTATAAAGAGGTGTTTCAGCTCTTTCCTTATATGTATGTACATATGGGAGGCGATGAGGTGGATATGGCCAACTGGAAAAAATGTGCTGATTGTCAGCGCCGCATGAAGCGAGAGGGGATACAATCAGAAAATGGATTGCAGGCATGGTTTGTGCGCCAAATGGAGACGTTCTTTATGGAGAACGGAAAGAAGTTTATTGGCTGGGACGAAGTTATTGCAGATGGTCTTTCTGACAATGCTACTATTATGTGGTGGAGAAGCTGGGCACCTAAAGCTATTCCCACTGCTACTTCCGAAGGCAAGCAGGTGATTAATACGGAGAATAATTATTTCTATTTCGATTATCTACAGGATAAAACGACACTGCCTAAGTTATTGGCTTATGAACCCATACCTGCAGAACTTACTCCCGAACAGCAAAAACGGGTGTTAGGTGTACAGGCCAATTTCTGGTGCGAATGGATTCCTTCTATGAAGCGTCTGGAATATATGATGATGCCGCGCTTGCTTGCACTGAGTGAAATAGCTTGGGTAGAACCTTCTGCCAAGCCTAATATAGATGACTTTTACAAAGCCCTTATTCCTCAGTTTAAACGGCTGGATGCTATGAATATTAATTATCGTATCCCCGATTTGGAAGGCTTTTATAATACGAATGCTTTTGTGGATGAAGCCACCCTGGATATCAAATGTCCGCTTCCTGATGCTGAAATACGTTATACTACAGATGGTAAATTTCCGACAAAGGCATCTCAACTATACGAGGGGCCGCTGAAGGTGACAGAAACCACAGAGTTTACATTGCGCACATTCCGTCCTGATGGTTCGGCTTGTGATATGGTGAAAACTAAGTTTGTGAAAGCTCCTTATGCAGAGGCAGATGGTACGGCAACTGTTTCAGGAGACGGGTTGAATGTTGTATGGCATGATTTTAAGGGAGAGAAATGTGCTGATATTGATGCTGCTCCGGTGAAGGATACATATGTGGTTGAAACGGTGTCTATCCCTGAGGGAGTGAAAGGAGATATCGGACTGGTGTTGAAAGGCTACTTGCAGGTCCCGGTCGATGGAATATATACACTGGCTTTGCTTTCGGATGATGGCAGTACGCTGTTGATTGACGGAAAACTGCTCATTGATAATGACGGACCTCATTCACCGCGTGAAGTAATAGCTCAGGTGACTTTGAAGGAGGGACTTCATCCGATTGAAATTCGTTACTTCGACAATAATGGCGGTACGTTGGAGATGTCTTTAATCAATGAAAAAGGAGAAAAACAAATACTTGGTAAAGATTGGTTGAAGCATTAAGAAAGTATTATATATATTATCACAGAATAGCATGGCGTTTCAGAAAATGCTATTTCTCTGATTTCTAGCAATAAAACTCTGCTCCACTCTGTGGTGAGTTCAACTCAAAAGGGAGAAGTCCTGTTGTATTTAAAAATATAGCGGGACTTCTTCCTTTTTGTTAATGAACATGAAAAAGAATCCTTCCGGTTTAACTTTCCCCTTCATCTGAGTTCTAACCTATAAAGCCCAGAAGAACAGATGATAAACGAAAATAAAATCAGGGAGACTTGTGCTTCCAATCCTGAAAAGGGGTTCAGAATGCTGGTAGACAGTTTTCAGGAACCGATATATTGGCACATACGGCGTCTTGTTGTGTCCCATGAGGATGCGGAAGATATTATTCAGGAAGTTTTTATCCGTATTTTCCGGCATTTGGAACAATTTCGTGAAGAGAGTTCGCTTATTACCTGGATTTATAAGATAGCCACTAACGAGAGCCTTCGCTTCTTGAAAACCCGCAAAGCAGAGGTTGTTTCTGCTGAAGAGATACAGGAGGAATTGCTCGATAAGTTGAAAACTTCCGATTACGTAGACTATGAAAATGAGTTGGCTGTGAAGTTTCAGACGGCTATTCTGAAATTGCCGGAAAAGCAACGGGTGGTGTTTAACCTCCGTTATTATGACGAACTGGACTACGAGGCCATTAGCCAGATAACGGGTGACCGTGCGGAGACACTCAAAGTGAATTATCACTATGCGAAAGAAAGAATAAAGGAATACATTGTAAATAGTTAGAGTTATGAACAGAGAATTTGATTTTGATGACATTGGGAAGCGGATGCCTTATAAAACGCCTGAATCTTTCTTTGAAGACAACCGGCGTAGGATACTAAAGCATACGTGTGGAGAGGAACGCCGTGTGAAGAATCGGTTGCACATTATCATTCCGACTGTATTGGCTGCCGCTGCGCTATTGGCCGGATTGTTATTCATGCCACTGGAACCGGGGGGGGGTGAGGTACCTACTGCATCACCGACTCTTGTACTGATGGCTGAAACGGAGTCTGCTAACTCGGATGCGATGGATCATTTTATAGAGAATCTGTCGGATGAAGAACTACAGGAACTTGCCGAACTTTCGGAAACTGATATATTTTTATTTTAATAGATAATTAAAAAAGAAGGAGAACAAATGATGAAAACAAGAATTATTATTATGCTTTTGGCTGTTGTTGCTATGTGTAACCAGTCCGCTTTTGCACAAGAGAAAAAACGTCCGGATAGAGAACAGATTCAGGCCATGCAATGTAATCAGGTAGTGAAGGCGTTGATGCTCGATGATGCTACTGCTGCTAAATTCGTTCCTGTGTATCAGAAATATCTGAAGGAGTTGAGTGAGGTACGTATGGAGAATGCCCGCAAACCCAGAGTGAAGGATGCAGCTGCTACACAGCCAGCTCCGAAGGCTATCCCTACGGATGCGGAAGTAGAAAAAGCGATTAAAGATCGTTTTACACAGAGCCGTAAATTGCTGGATATACGTGAGAAGTATTATAATGAATTTCGTAAGATACTTTCTCCTAAACAGATAATGAAGATTTATCAATTAGAGAAAGGGAATGCACATAAATTTCAGAAAGAATGGAAAAAACGCCAAGGACAAAAACAGGGACAACGGGCGGAAGCAAAGAAGGGTAATATGCAACGTGGCAACAACAATGTGAAGTCGCAGAAATAAGCTCAATTTGTGATGAATAATAAGAATGTACACTTTTGTCATACAAGAATGTACATTCTTGCTATATATAAGTGTACACTCTTGTATGACAAAAGTGTACATTCTGATATTTGTTGATTATCAGTGCGTTATGTTTTTGTATTGAAACGCATATAGCTTTGTTTTTATTGCATGCAGGCGAGGCGTAGTCTCCAGGCAGGATGAACCATTTCTTTATTTGTTGGTTCATTCAGTATAATATTAAGTATCAATTTATGACTCAGATAAAAATTAAGCGGGTATATGAAGAACCTGCCGATACAGATGGATATCGCGTTTTGGTAGATCGCCTATGGCCTCGGGGGATGAAAAAAGAGTATTTGAAATATGATGTTTGGGAAAAAGACATCACTCCTTCTCCGGATCTGCGTAAATGGTTTCACGGAGATATTGCCGGACATTGGAAAGAGTTTGCAGCAATGTATGAAAAAGAACTGGAAGGCTCTGCTGCCGTAAAGGAGTTTCTTACAAAAATAGCGTCTTATAAAGTTGTTACTCTACTGTATGCTTCCAAAGAACCTGTATATAATCATGCTCGTATTTTGCAACAATATTTAGAGATACACCTTAAGTAATAGTTACTTATTATCGTTTTTTTGCTACTTTTGCCCTCCGGGGCGTTAGTGTTTTTTGCTTTTCAGTTGTATTATATACTGTAAGAGGCCACGCTTTTGTCTTCTTAAAACTAATATGTATTGAAACATTTCAAAAAAACGAATAGATATGAGACTTATTTCTGCACTAATCGGATGCTCTTTGTTACTGGGAATGGCCGCTTGTACTCAGACATCTACATCGCAAGACTACACGGATTTTGTAAATCCTTTCATCGGTACCGGAGGACACGGACACACTTATCCGGGAGCGGTGGTTCCCAATGGTATGATTCAACCGAGTCCGGATACACGTATTTATCAGTGGGATGCCTGTTCGGGCTATTACTACAATGATTCTACCATCAATGGATTTTCGCACACTCATCTTAGCGGTACAGGGTGTGGCGATTATGGTGATGTACTACTGATGCCTACTGTTGGCAAACAGGATTATCAGGCTATGGGTTCGAAAAGCCAGCAGATGGCTTATGCATCCGCTTTTTCACATCAGAATGAAATGGCTCAACCGGGGTATTATTCTGTAGTGCTGGACCGGTACAATGTGAAAGCAGAACTTACGGCAACTAAACGCGCAGCCATTCATCGTTATACTTTTCCACAATCTGATGAATCGGGTTTTATTCTCGATTTAGACTATAGCCTGCAACGCCAGAAGAATGAAGAAATGGAATTGGAGGTAATCAGCGATACAGAAATATGTGGACGTAAGAAAACGGTTTACTGGGCTTTTGATCAGTATATCAATTTCTATGCAAAATTCTCTAAACCATTTACTTATACAATGGTGACTGATTCTATGGCGCTCGACGAAGGTGGTCCTTTGTTGCCTACTGCTAAAGTTTTGCTGCATTTTAATACCAAAGCCGGTGAAGAGGTGTATGTGAAAGTGGGTATTTCGGCTGTTGATATAGATGGAGCACGCAAGAATGTAGAAGCTGAGATTCCCGAATGGGATTTTAATGGCGTTCGTAAAGCGGCACGTGCTTCATGGAATGACTATCTGGCAAAAATAGATATTGATACTGATGATAAGGATCAGAAAACGATGTTCTATACCGCTCTTTATCATACTGGTGTGCAGCCCAATCTCTTCACTGACGTAGACGGTCGTTATTTGGGTATGGATCTGAAAGCTCATCAGGGTAGTGTGAATGAACCGATGTATACTATATTCTCTTTGTGGGATACGTTCCGTGCTTATCATCCGTTGATGACCATTATTGATCCCGATTTGAATGAAGCATTCATTCGCTCTCTTATCCAAAAGCAACGTGAAGGTGGTGTATTCCCCATGTGGGAACTGGCTGGTAACTATACCGGTACAATGATTGGTTACCATGCAGTGCCGGTCATTGTAGATGCTTATATGAAAGGGTATCATAACTTTGATGTAAATGAGGCTTATAAAGCCTGTTTACGTGTGGCTGAGTATGATACGACAGGGATTAAGTGTCCTCCGTTGGTACTGCCTCATCTGATGCCACAAGCCAAATACTGGAAAAATAAAATAGGTTATGTACCTTGCGATAAAGACAATGAGGCTGTAGCCAAGGCATTGGAATACGCCTACAATGACTGGTGTATCTCTGCATTTGCCGAGAGCCTTGGAGATGCTGCCAATCATGAGAAATATGCCAAATTTGCCGAAGGGTACAAAACTTATTTTGATCCGTCCACACGTTTTATGCGTGGACTTGACAGTAAGGGCAATTGGCGTACACCGTTTAATCCCCGCTCTTCTACACATCGCAACGATGATTATTGTGAAGGAACAGCCTGGCAATGGACTTGGTTTGTACCTCACCAGATTGACGGACTGGTTGAACTGATGGGGGGCCGCGAAGGGTTCATCAGTAAACTCGATTCATTGTTTACTGTAAGCTCTGTTTTGGAAGGTGAAAATACTTCAGCTGATATCTCCGGTCTGATCGGACAATATGCTCATGGCAATGAACCCAGTCATCACATTATTCATATGTATAATTACGTGGATAAGCCTTACAGAACACAGGAACTTGTAGACAGCGTATTGCAAACGTTGTATTTCAATGATCCGGATGGGCTTTCGGGCAATGAAGACTGTGGTCAGATGTCTGCATGGTATATACTCAATGCGATGGGATTCTATCAGGTATGTCCCGGAAAACCAGTGTATTCTATCGGTCGCCCTCTTTTCAACAAAGCTACGGTGAATCTGAAAGATGGTAAGAAATTTACGGTTATAGCTAAAAATAATAGTCGTGAGAATAAGTACATCCAGTCTATGGTGTTGAATGGAAAACCGCTGGATAAACCTTTCTTTACACATCAAGACATTGTAGATGGGGGTACATTGGAATTAACAATGGGGAAGGTAATTAAAAAATAAAAATTAAGAAATAAAAGAGGGGCTGTGCTGTAGGTTGAGAAAACAACTACAGTGCAGCTTTTTTTTCTTCCCCTCTCTTTCCAATTAATATTTAATTTTCAACTTTCAACTTTCAACTTTCAATTTTCAATTAAATAATCCTACCTTTGCTGTCGGAACCCCAAAACCAATAAGTTATGAAGTATAAATTATTAGTTCTTGATGTAGACGGAACGTTGCTCAATAGTGAAAAGGAAATCAGTAAACGTACCCTTGCCGCTTTATTGAAAGTGCAGCAGATGGGAGTACGTATCGTATTGGCTTCCGGCAGACCTACATATGGCCTTATGCCCCTTGCCATGAAGCTGGAACTTGGAAACTATGGAGGCTTTATTCTGTCTTATAATGGTGGGCAGATTATCAATGCGCAAAATGGTGAACTCCTGTTTGAGCGTAGGATAAACCCTGAGATGTTGCCTTATCTGGAAAAGAAAGCCCGTAAAAACGGTTTTGCTATCTTTACCTATCATGACGACACTATTATTACCGATTCACCCGAAAATGAACATATACGCCAGGAAGCCGAGCTTAATGGTCTGAAGATAATCCCTGAAACGGAATTTTCAATTGCAATAGACTTTGCTCCTTGCAAATGTATGCTTGTCAGTGATGATGAAGAAGCCCTTGTGGGACTTGAAGAGCACTGGCGCAAACGACTGAACGGTGCGTTGGACGTATTCCGTTCCGAACCCTACTTCCTCGAAGTGGTCCCTTGTTCTATTGATAAAGCGAATACCTTGGGAGCTTTGCTCGAAACACTGAATATCAGTTCAGAAGAAGTTATCGCTATTGGTGATGGTGTTTGTGATGTTTCTATGATACAGTCTGCCGGGCTGGGCATTGCTATGGGTAATGCGCAGGATTCAGTAAAGGTATGTGCTGACAGAATCACCACTTCTAATGATGAGGATGGAGTAGCGATAGCTGTAGAGAAAGCTATTCTCTCAGAAATACGTCCGGCGGAAGTTCCTTTGGACGAACTTAATCAACGGGCTCGCCATGCCTTGATGGGAAACCTGGGCATTCAATATACTTATGCTTCTGAGGATAGGGTAGAAGCTACTATGCCGGTAGACGAACGTACCCGTCAGCCATTCGGTATCCTTCATGGAGGGGCAACGCTGGCACTGGCCGAAACAGTGGCAGGACTCGGTTCGATGATACTCTGCAACCCCGACGAAATAGTAGTAGGTATGCAAGTCAGTGGAAATCATATATCCTCTGCTCACGAAGGAGATACGGTGAGAGCTGTGGGAACGATTGTTCATAAAGGACGCTCTTCGCATGTCTGGAACGTGGATGTGTTTACTTCTACAGCCAAGCTGGTGTCTTCAATACGGGTAGTAAATAGTGTATTGAAAAAAGGATGATTAATACAGGAGAACAGGAAGCCTATATCCTCGTGGATCGTTTTATTGAGACTGGAATGCCTTTTGCCATGTATCGTATACCGGGAGAAAAGGTTATCCATTTGATGGTACAACTCAACAGTGAAGTAAGTCTGTTTAATGATATAGAAGAGTTGAATGGACGGAGTGGCTTTGTGATAGCCCCTTTTCGGATAGGGAAGGATGCACCGATTGTGTTGCTGAGGCCGGATGAAGTATGTGAAATAGAGTTTGACTCAACGAAAGAGTGTTCGGATGACATAAAGCCGGATTATTATAGTCCGGTAGGGGAACGGGCGCCAAAGTCTGTTCATTATGCGCCATGTACGGACAAATATGCCGGTTGTTTTGGCATTTTCATCAAGGCATTGCGTCAAAAGCAGTTCGATAAGTTGGTACTTTCCCGTGATCAGAAACTGGACGTTCCATCGAAATTTTCACCGGCAGCAGCTTTTCATGAGGCTTGTAGGAGGTATCTGTATTCCTATGTCTATTTATGCTATACTCCACAAACCGGGGTATGGTTGGGTAGTACTCCGGAAATTATTCTTGCAGGAGAAAAAAATGAATGGAGCACGGTAGCACTGGCTGGTACACAGTCTCTTCAAAATGGAAAATTACCACAAGAATGGGATGATAAGAACCGTGAAGAACAGGAGTACGTTGCTTCGTATATTCGGAGCCAGCTTCTTTCTTTTAATATCCATCCTGAGGAAAACGGTCCTTATCCGGCATTTGCCGGGGCACTGTCTCATTTGAAGACTGATTTTCATTTCTCATTGCCGGATAGCAATAAACTGGGAAATTTGCTGAATTTGTTGCATCCCACACCTGCCGTTTGCGGACTTCCCAAAGAAGAGGCATATCGGTTTATTCAGGATAATGAGAAGTACGATCGTCGATATTACTCTGGTTTCATTGGTACATTGAATCCCAGTGGAAAGACTGATTTATATGTTAATTTGCGTTGTATGAATATAAGTTCTGAACAATTGACTCTCTATGCCGGTGGCGGATTGCTCGCTTCTTCCGAATTGGAGGACGAATGGTTGGAGACGGAAAAGAAAATGCAAACAATGCTTAATCTAATTGACAGTTGACAGTTGACAATTGACAGTGAGCTGCGCTATGATACTGCATAGTAACTGTCAATTGTCAACTGTCAACTGTCAATTAAACAACTTTCAACTAAATAAAGTGTATACAGATAAGAAGAATATTCTCCAATTAGTGGCGTTGCTCGAAGCACATGGAGTGACGAAGATTGTATTGTGTCCGGGGAGTCGTAATATTCCCCTTGTTCATACCCTGTCCACCCATCCTTCCTTTAAGTGTTATTCTGTAACGGATGAGCGTAGTGCCGGGTTTTTTGCTATTGGGTTAGCTCTGAATGGTGGAGCACCTGCTGCCGTATGTTGTACTTCCGGTACAGCTTTGCTCAATCTACATCCGGCTGTAGCCGAAGCTTTTTATCAGAATGTTCCTTTGGTTGTCATCTCTGCTGACAGACCTGCTGCCTGGATAGGGCAGATGGATGGGCAGACTTTACCGCAACCGGGTGTTTTTGGCACGCTGGTGAAGAAATCAGTAAACCTTCCGGAAATCTATACGGATGAAGACGAATGGTATTGTAATCGTCTGGTTAATGAAGCTTTGCTGGAGACACATCATCATGGCAAAGGACCGGTACATATCAATGTCCCTGTCACCGAGCCGATATTCCGTTTCACTACTGAGACACTTCCTGAAGTACGGGTTATTACCCGTTATCAGGGTTTGAATATTTATGACCGGGATTATAACGATCTTATCCAACGGCTCAATCAATATCAAAAGCGTATGATTATTGTCGGACAGATGAATCTGATTTATTTGTTTGAAAAAAAATATTCGAAGCTACTTTACAAGCATTTTGCCTGGTTGACAGAGCATATTGGAAACCAGACCATTCCAGGTATTCCTGTGAAGAATTTCGATGTGGCAATTTATGCAATGGACGGAGAGATGCAAGAAAAAATGGCACCGGAACTATTGATTACTTACGGTGGACACGTTGTATCCAAACGTCTGAAGAAGTTTTTGCGGAATAATCCTCCAAAGGAACATTGGCATGTATCTCCCGATGGAGAGATAGTCGATCTTTATGGTTCATTGACAACTGTGATAGAAATGGACCCCTTTGAATTTCTTGAAAAAATTGCATTTTTACTTGAGAACAAAACACCTCAGTATCCTTTGTTGTGGGAGAACTTCTGTAAAACATTGCCACAACCCGAGTTACCTTATTCGGAAATGTCTGCAATCGGAGCATTGATACAAGCATTACCCCAACAGTGTGCGCTTCATTTAGCTAACAGTTCGGCGGTGCGTTATGCCCAGTTGTTCACTGTTCCTGCAACGGTAGAAGTTTGTTGTAATCGGGGGACGAGTGGTATTGAAGGTTCTTTATCCACTGCTGTTGGCTATGCTGCGGCTTCGGACAAATTGAACTTTGTAGTCATTGGCGATCTTAGTTTTTTCTATGATATGAATGCTTTGTGGAATGGAAATTTTGGTGCGAATCTGCGTATTCTGCTGTTGAATAATGGAGGAGGGGAAATTTTCCATACGCTGCCGGGATTGGAAATGTCGGGTACATCGCACAAATTTATTACTGCTGTTCATAAAGCATCTGCCAAAGGATGGGCGGAAGACCGCGGTTTTCTTTACCAGAAAGTGGAAGATGAGGTGCAATTAGAAGAAGCAATGCAATTGTTTACACAACCGGAGCCTATGACGCAACCGGTATTGGTAGAGGTCTTTACCAATAAGAATAAAGATGCAAGAATTCTGAAAGACTTCTATCATCAGGCTGCCGGACGTGAAAGTGCACCGAATAAAGAGAAGAAATAAATAGTACTTCAAATTTCATTCATAGTTATGGCAGCGTTTTATTGAAACGCAAATAATCGCATATTAGATGGTTTGCTGTATTTGAGGGGATGATATTCTTTGCGTGAATTTGCGATAATCTGCGTTTCAATGATACGGTTATTTAATTAGGATACAGTACTTAAATTTATAAAAAAGAAGAATATGTCAGAAAGAAAATGGGAAACAATCAAAGAATACGAAGATATTCTTTTTGATTACTATAACGGCATTGCCCGTATTACTATCAATCGCGAACGGTATCGTAACGCATTCACGCCTACTACTACCGGTGAAATGAGTGATGCGATGCGTATTTGCCGTGAAGAGGCCTGTATCAGTGTAGTTGTTATTACCGGAGCAGGCGATAAGGCTTTTTGTAGTGGTGGCGATCAGAATGTAAAAGGTCGCGGAGGTTATATTGGAAAGGATGGGGTACCTCGTCTGAGTGTATTGGATGTACAGAAGCAAATTAGAAGCATTCCTAAACCTGTTATTGCTGCTGTAAATGGTTTTGCTATTGGTGGCGGACATGTGCTCCATGTGGTTTGTGATCTTAGTATTGCGTCAGAGAATGCCATCTTCGGACAGACGGGGCCTCGTGTAGGTAGCTTCGATGCTGGTTTTGGATCCTCATATCTTGCCCGTGTGGTAGGACAGAAAAAGGCACGTGAAATTTGGTTCCTTTGCCGTAAGTATAATGCACAGGAAGCACTTGATATGGGATTGGTGAATAAAGTGGTACCTTTAGAGCAACTCGAAGATGAATATGTTCAGTGGGCAGAAGAGATGATGCAACTCAGTCCGCTTGCTCTTCGTATGATTAAAGCCGGATTGAATGCTGAGCTTGACGGACAGGCAGGCATTCAGGAGTTGGCGGGTGATGCAACGATGCTGTATTATATGACTGATGAGGCTCAGGAAGGAAAAAATGCTTTTCTTGAAAAGCGTAAACCAGATTTTAAACAATTTCCCCAATTGCCATAATAAAGAAGATCGGCTTTCTTTAAGAGTATAAATGCTATGTACGATATAAAGATTCATCCTCATAAGCTTTATTTTAAGCAGCCGGCGGGTACATCACGAGGTACTTACGTCACTCGTGATGTATGGTATCTTCATCTTACTTCTGATATGTATCCCGATAGGATAGGTATTGGTGAGTGTGCTCCGCTCCCTAAACTGAGTTGCGATGATATTCCTGATTATGAATCAGTCTTATCCCGAATCTGTAACCGTGTGGCTGCCGAAGGGACTTTTTCGGTAGAAGAACTTCGGGAGTATCCTTCTATTCTCTTTGGACTCGAAACTGCTTTCCGTCATCTGGAGGTAGGGAGTTTTGCACTTTGGAATACGCCTTTTTCACATGGAGAAGTTGGAATTCCTATTAATGGTCTTATCTGGATGGGCGATTACAAAAAAATGCTTGAACAGATTGAAATGAAGATGCAAACAGGATTCCGTTGTATCAAATTAAAAATAGGTGCTATCAATTTTGAGGAGGAACTGACTTTATTACGTTTTATTCGTTCTCATTTCTCTGCAAAGGAAATAGAGCTTCGTGTGGATGCTAACGGTGCTTTTTCTCCGGTTGATGCAATGGATAAGTTAAGCCGTTTGGCGGAGCTTGACCTGCATTCCATAGAACAACCTATTCGTGCCGGACAGTGGGAGGAAATGGCACGTCTTACTGAGGTAAGCCCTTTGCCTATCGCATTGGATGAAGAGTTAATCGGAATCAATACTTCAGAAAATAAGCGGCGTTTGCTTGAACAGATCCGTCCTCAGTATATTATCTTGAAACCATCCCTTCATGGAGGTATTGCCGGTGGTGACGAATGGATTCGTTTGGCTGAGGAGCTGACAATCGGCTGGTGGATTACTTCTGCTCTCGAATCTAATATTGGATTGAATGCTATTGCTCATTGGTGTGCTACATTTAATAATCCTTTGCCACAGGGACTTGGTACCGGTGCCTTGTTCACTAATAATATAGAGATGCCTCTTGAAGTAAGGAAAGATTGCTTGTGGTATTCTGTAACACATTAATTATTGATTTGTCATGCAACTGAATAGATGTGAGCAGAGTTTGACATTAGAAGGCAAAAAGTACTCCCGGGAAGAAATAGTGCATCTGATTAGTAATGTTTCAGAAGTGACTTCTCCTTTTTTGCTCGATTTATATCATTTTCTTGCTGATTGGTTTAATGACTCCCCTTTTATAGAAGTCCATACTTCGGGCTCTACTGGGGCACCCAAAGTGTTGATGGTCCGTAAAGAACAGATGATGCAAAGTGCCCGTTTGACTTGTGAGTTTTTGAATCTTCGTATAAATGACACTGTTTTACTCTGCATGCCTTTACAGTATATTGCTGGTAAAATGGTAGTGGTTCGCGCATTGGTGGCTGGCTTAAATCTTATATTACGTACTCCCTCCGGGCATCCGCTTGCCGATGTGGATATGCCACTTCGTTTTGCGGCAATGGTACCTTTACAGGTTTTTAATACTTTGCAGGTACCACAAGAGAAAGAGCGTCTTAGTCACACAGATATACTTATTATAGGTGGAGGTGCTATTGATGCAGCTCTTGAGGCAGAGATACGTTCATTACCCGGAGAAATTTATTCTACTTATGGCATGACAGAAACACTTTCACATATCGCTTTGCGCAGGTTAAATGGTATTTCTGCCTCTTTATATTACCGGCCGTTCCCTTCAGTCGAGCTTTCATTATCTCCTGAAAGTACATTAATGATAAAGGCACCCTTGGTTTGTGACGAAGTGTTGGTTACAAATGATGTGGCACAACTTTATCCGGATGGTAGTTTTATCATCATTGGAAGAAAGGACAATATTATTAATAGTGGAGGAATTAAGATACAGGCAGAAGTAGTGGAGGAATTATTGAAATCTCTTATAACAGTTCCTTTTGCAATAACCTCCATTCCGGATTTAAAGTTAGGACAGGCGGTTGTACTTCTGTTGGAAGAAGGAATGAATACAGATATGCTAAAAGAAAAGATTCATTCTGTATTACCTAAATATCAATGCCCCAGGCAAATACTTGTAATTTCTCATCTCCCTCTTACAGGTAGTGGAAAAATAGATCGGGCTAACTGTAGATTGTTTGCGGAAAAAATGGTACAAATATGATCCTTTTTTTTTATCTATTACTTTATAAGGATCGAATATAATATATGAAAATTAAAAATGGTAGATAATCCTTTAATTCTACACGTAAAATTTTAAGAGCCTGACCGATTCGGTAATTAACAGTCTGTGGAGAAACTTTTAATTTGAGGGCAATTTCTTTATGGGTGAGATGATACTTCCTGTTTAATTCATAAGCCTCCCGAAATTCAACAGGTAGTTTTGCTAATGCTTTGTCATAAAGTCTGAATAGTTCGTTTTCTAAATAAAAGTCAGGACTTATGAACTCTTTCTCGTATTTATCGGCTATTTCTTGGTGGACTTTTCGTTTAATTTCATGATGAGTTATACGATTTAATGCCTTGTTTTTTACTATGGTAAAAAGCAGAGTTTTTAGTGTAAGTTCTGCAATCAGACTTGAACGGTTTTCCCATAACCACATCATGGTATCTTGTACGATTTCTTCTGATTCAATTTGGGAAACATATTGAGAACAAAACGCACATAATCCTCGAAAATAATAACGGTATACTTCTTCGAAAGCCTGTACATCGCTGTCCTTTAATGCGGCGATTACGGTACTATTATCATTTATATCTAAAGGTTTAGTAAAGTTCCCCATTCTTTTTAATTAAATATACAACAAACATACTTATAATTTCTCCATTCTCAAAATGAATCATTAAATAATATTTTTTTTTCTATTTCATTTAGTATCTTTGCTGTCACAATTGTATTACCTACGACAATAGTATATATTAGGTATAAAGATTGAACATGATGGATGAAATGAAATTACTGAGCTACTTCAATGGAGAACTCAGTGAAGAGGAAGTTTTACAAGTAGAGACTTGGTCCAAAGCTTCTGAAGAAAACCGGAAGCTACTTGAACAAATATATTATACAGCATTTGTCGGGGATCGCGTTGCTGTGATGAACTCAGTTGATGTAGAAGGTTCTCTGAAGAAGTTGAAAGTTGCAATGAAGCCCAAAGAGAGTGCAGTAAAGAAGCGTCGCTCTATTGGTTGGAAGCGTTATGCTATTCCATTGGCTGCTTTTCTCACTGGAATTGTATTTACTATCGGCTTTTCTTATTTGGCATTAAATAAAACATCGAATTATATTGTGGCAACAACAGCTGGACAGCGTGCGCAGTTTGTGTTGCCGGATGGTTCTAAGGTATGGTTGAATGCCTCTACTCAGTTAGCTTATAAATCTTCTTTATGGAGTCGGGAACGTCAGGTAAATCTTACGGGTGAAGCTTATTTTGAGGTGGCACGTGATGAACATGCTCCTTTTATTGTAAACAGCAAAAACATAAAAACGCAGGTGTTGGGTACGAAGTTTAATGTACGTGCTCGTGCTGCAGAAGAGAAAGTTGTTGCTACTTTGCTGAAAGGTTCTATTCGTGTTGATTTACCTCGGGAAAATAATGAGGGTTTCATTTTAAAACCAGGACAGATTCTTAATGTGAATACTTCAACTCTGCAGGCAGAACTTACAGAATCTTCTTCACCCCGGGATGTACTTTTATGGATACAAGGAAAACTTGCTTTTGAGCAAGCTACGTGTTTAGAAATGACGCGATGTCTTGAACAGCACTTTGACGTTCATTTTTATTTTAAAGATGAACAATTAAAAAAAGAACGTTTTACTTGTGAGTTCCGTACGGATGATAATATAGAAGATATTCTCTCTGTATTATCATTAACCAAACGTTTCCAGTATAAAATAGACGGAAATAAGATCTATTTATCTGCCGGGAAATAAAAATAGATAAATTCTAAGTACTCATCAACTAATAAATTAGAGAGAGTATATCAAAGAAGAGTTTGCATGTGATCTACGTGTCTCTCTTTGATATACTCTCTTTGTCTTTTTATCTATCTTTTATTCATATCTTTTTTAGACTATTGGGGTTTTTAACGTCCTTTTTTTCTCTTTTCTTTTAAATTTTTCTCTTTTCTTTTAGTAACTATGCTCTGTTAACTGTATTATTTTAGTAAAAGCGAAATAACAACCAATATAATAACCTAAAATAATTATAGATAATGAAAGATATTCCATAAAAAGATTTCCTGTATTGGATTTTATATTGAGATGGTTTCTTAATCTGTTAATGTTAAAAGAATACGAAATGAAAAAAATTACAAAGTACAAGATTAAATTCTTGTTGGGGTTCCTTTTCCTTTTTATTCCAGCCTTTTTAAGTGCATCTGCACAAAATGTACTGTTAAATCTGGATTTTACTAATGTCCCTTTGAGTAAGGTGCTGAACGAAATTGGTCGGCAAACTTCTCTGTCAGTTGTATATAATACTAAAGATATTAATCCTGATAGAGTAGTGACGATTAAAGCTAATCGTGAGAAATTAGGGACTGTTATGAATCGCTTACTTAAAAATACTAGTGCCTCTTTTTCAGTACGGGATAAGTATTTGGTGCTCTTTACAAAAGAAGTGGATGAAGTGAGAAACGTGACACAGCAGAACAAACGTATAATAAAAGGAGTAGTAACGGATGAAAACGGTGAGCCTTTGATTGGAGTAAGCGTACTGGTTAAGGGAACTACTACAGGAACTATTACTGATATGGACGGAATTTATTCCCTTGAAGTGCCTGAAGATGGTGTATTGGAATTTTCCTATATTGGTTATCAAAAAATATCATTATCGATTGCAGGGCGTACCTCTTTCAATGTAACAATGAAAGAAGATGCACTACAATTAAATGAAGTGGTAGTTACTGCTATGGGTATCGAACGCAAAGAAAAGTCCTTGACGTATGCAACTCAAAAAGTGAGCGGTGAGGAGCTAATGAAAGTGCAAGATGCCAATTTTGTTAACTCACTGCAGGGAAAGGCGTCTGGTATTACAATTACTCCAAGTGCCGGTGGCGCCGGTGGTGCATCAAAGATTTTATTAAGAGGAAACAAGTCAGTTTTAGGAAACAATAGCCCTTTAGTAGTGGTAGATGGTATTCCTATGACCAACAATATTAGTGGACAAAAAGGCTGGGGGGATGGTTCTGGTATTAATTACTCAGGTACATCTGAAGGTTCTGATCCTCTTTCAACCATTAATCCTGATGATATTGAGAGTCTTAACATTCTAAAAGGCGCTAATGCAGCTGCTCTTTATGGTAGTGCAGCTGCGAATGGTGTCATTATGATCACTACTAAGAAAGGTAAAGAGGGACGTATCGATGTCAATATTTCTTCTAATGTTACATTTGAAAAACCATTATTAACTCCTGAAATACAAAATATCTATGGTGCGTCTCTTAATCTGTCTGCGAATACATTAGCTCTTGATAGTTGGGGCAAAAAGTTGACGGATATGACATCAGAAGAGCTTGCTTATGAAGGAGCTCATTTACGCAATTATGCAAATGATGATGTTGATGATTTTTTTCAAACAGGTGTTACTGTGAATAACTCAATATCATTGAGTGGAGGATCGGAAAAGATACGTTCTTATTTTTCATTTGCTAATTCTCATTCGGATGGTATGGTTCCCAGGAATAATTACAATAGAAATACGCTTTCTTTTAGACAGAGTTATGCGCTATTTAATAAGAAATTGAATATTGATGTATCTGTGAATTATGTACATACTGTTCTGCGTAATCGACCTGGTGGTGGTACGGCATTAAATCCGTTGTATGACCTTTATACAACTCCTCGTAATATCGATATGCAGTATTATAAAGACAACTATATGATAGAAAAGGGGCAATGGTTATCTAATCCGCAGGGATACTATAAGAAAAACGGTAACTCTTATGAGTGGATTTCTGACGTTCAGGTACCCTTGGAAGGCAAGCAACAACAATGGGCTTATACCTCTAAAGGTCATAATAATCCTTATTGGTTGGTAAATGAATGTACGGGAAAAACGGAAGAAGAGCGATTATATGGATACGTAACTGCTAAATATGAATTACTTGCAGGGTTGAATGTACAAGGACGTTTGAGTATGGATCGTACCCGTACTAAAGGAACATCCAAGCGTTCAGCTACAACATGGACTCCTGCTGCAATGGAAGATTATGGTATATTTGGACAAGATATCAACCGCAGTAACGAGATTTATGTAGATTACTTGTTGAGTTATAATAAAGATATTAAAGATTTTTCTGTATCTGCTACAGCCGGATGGGTAGGACATACTATTAAAGGAGAGATTCAGAAAATATGGACTCAAGCTACTGTTGCAGATCCTCAAAAAAGGATATTGCCAACCCAGGTTAACTTTTTTGAGCCTACAGCTTCAGACGGATCTTTGGGTAGTAGAAGTTTTTCAAAATCTTCAGATTGGGATAAAGCTGCGTTATTTACTGCACAGTTAGGATATAAAGAGAAAGTTTATATTGACGGTAGTTATCGTAGAGACTGGTATCGTGCTTTCAAACAATTTGAAGGTCGTGGTACTCCTACTAATTATGGTTATTTTGCTGTGGGTGCAAATGCTTTGTTGAGTAAAATTTTCTCCTTACCAGAAGTTATAACTAACTTAAAGTTGAGAACCTCGTATAGTGAAGTGGGTAATTCTATTCCTAATATAATATTTTCTAAGAGTACAGAAAATAAACTGACAGGATCAGTAACAACCTCTAATTATGGATATTTTGCTAATCCTATACCTGAAAAAACGAAATCATTTGAAGCAGGTTTTGATCTTTCATTATTTGGCAATTCTTTAGATATGGATTTTACCTATTATAATACAGCTCTGCATAATGGTTATTTGTTGAATGCAAGTGGTAGTGGAAAAGCCATTCCTGTTAATACCGGATTAATTCGAAATTCAGGTATTGAAACTACTGTAGGTTACTCTTTAAATTTGGCTAAAAATTTATTGTGGAGAACAACTGTGAATTTCTCTTACAACAATAATAAAATAGTAAAAACCTATCATAATGAAAATGGTGGTGAAGTCTTGATTGAGCAAAAGATAGCAGGTGGAAAAGTTCAAGTTAAATATGTTGAAGGCGGATCTTATGGAGATATGTATGCTACTGACTTTTTACGTGACGAAGATGGAAACATTTTGTTAACAGATGAGGGTAAACCACAACTATCTGGTGAGCAATTTGGTGTTTATATTGGAAATATGAACTCAAAATTTCAATTGGGATGGAGTAATACTTTCACGTATAAGGATTTCTCTCTTTATTTCTTGATTAATGGTAAAATTGGCGGTAAAGTGATTTCCTTCACTGAAGCGGAATTGGATAAGTTAGGAGTTTCTCAACGTACTGCCGATGCACGCTTGGCTGCTGAAAACAATAATGATTTAATATGGAATGGAAAACCTGCTATGTATATGCCAGATGGAAATCTCGCACCGATAAATGCTTATTACCAAGGAATTGGCGGTGATGTAAATGCAACACAATATGTTTATGATGCTACAAACTTCCGTTTGAGAGAATTGTCTTTGGGATATACATTCCGTAATTTGTTGGGTGCCTCCAAGAATGTGTCATTGTCTTTGATAGCGCGCAATCTGTTCTTTATCTATAAAGATGCACCTGTAGATCCGGATATCTCTCTTTCTACTCAAAATGGTTTAGGAGCTTTTGAAATATTTAATATGCCTTCTGCCCGTTCGTTTGGTATTTCACTGAAAGCTAATTTTTAATTAGTATATATCGTTAAAAATGACAATTATGAAAAAATATATATTATCAGTTGCGTGTGCAGTATTTGCCACGTTTGGACTACAATCTTGTTTGGATTTTGATATTCCGGGAGATGAATTTACCGGAAATGATGAACTTAAAGATGATGTCGTATATCATGGTCAGGCAGATTTGATTGATTATCATAAAGAAATCAGTGAGGAAGGATTTGCAAAAGCTGAAACTGCATTAAGTAGAACATTTGGACAATTATTGACTGCTCAATATAGTATGCGTGGAGGAAAAGAGGGGAATATGCCCGGTGGCCATGCGTATCAATATCAATTCAGTCTGGGAGTTGATAATTACGCAGGATATTTATGTCTTCCACATAATTTCGATGGTCGCATAGCGTCTACTTATTACGTAAACAGAGATTTTAATTCCGGTCCTAATGGTTCGTTTACAATTACCAAAAATAATCTGACACCTATGCTGAATCATCCGGATATTGATTCTATTCCTGAGATAAAAGCAATTGCACTTTTATTATACGATTATGCTTCCCAAGAAATGGCTGATATATACGGACCTTTTCCATATATAAATTATAAAGAGAACAAGGAGGAGCATCCGTTTACTTATAATACATTATCTGAAATTTACGCAACAATCGTTGATAATATTGACACCATATCTGCTTGCTTTAAGCACTATCCACAGCGTCCGGAATGGTATAAGAAAAAGGTGGATAAGTTATTGATGAGTTATGATGCAATAACAACCGATTGGAAAATTGATACATGGGATCGTTTTGCCAATTCATTAAAGCTGAGAATGGCTATGCGTACAGTAAAAGTTAATCCTGAAAGATCAAGAAAATGGGCAGAAGAAGCCATAGAAGCTGGTGTTGTTGAAAAGTTGTCACAAGAAATAGCTTTGGATCCTATGTTTGTCGGATTTTCGAATCCTTTGCTTGAGATTTCTCAGACATGGGGGGATACTCGTCTGAACGCTTCTTTTGAGAGCCTGTTGATGAGCCTGAAACACCCATATACAACTTATTTGTTTGAGAAGAACTCTAATCCGTTAGTCAATCGTGATGATAATAATAAAATACTTGCAGCAAATACGCGCGTTGTAGGTTTACGTGCGGGTGTGCGTATGATACCCGGACAATCTTATGATAATAATCCTCGTGTTGCATATTCTCGTATTGGCAGTTCTTACATAGCTATGGCTCCACTTTATTTTATGAAACTTTCAGAAGTTGATTTTTTAAGAGCTGAAGGAGCGATACGTGGCTGGAATATGGGAGAAAGTGCACAAGTACTTTATGAACGTGGTATTGATAATGCCGATGTAGAAAACAGAGCATTGGGGAGTCGGTACGCTACAAAACTACCTGAATATAAATCTTTGGATACACCGGTTGCTTATGTGTATGAAGATCCGATGGATGATGCTAATAATATGGTTAGTGTCACAAAAATAGGTGTGAAGTGGAATGAAGGCGATGACCTTGAAACGAAGTTGGAAAAAATTATAACTCAAAAATATATTTCTCTTTTCCCATATTCATATGAAGCATGGAGTGAATTACGTCGTACAGGGTATCCTAAGTTATTTCCTGTGTTGAATGTTGAAGATGGTGATAGAAGCTTAAAACAAGGAGATTTACTTCGCAGAATGCCTTATCCGGGGGATACGGACGCTATTAAACAGGATATAAATGATACCGGATTGAAAGCTTTGGGAGGTAGTGATGTACAGGCTACGCGTTTATGGTGGGATATTGATAAACCCAATTTTTAATATGGAGTGATTTTAAAGTAAAAGGATGGTACTATGAAAAGTACCATCCGGATACCGATTGTATAATTTAAATTTTTTTATTATGAAAAGAATTACATTGGCATGTATGGCAGCTGTGTGCTGTTTATCGTGGGGAACGCCGGTAATGGCTGAAGGAGATATACCACCTTCTGCTTCAACGGAATTATTTGATTTTACCCCTTTCAATGATAGGGAAATGTTGGAGCTGTTTTTGACTGCTCAGGAAAATGGACGTAAATATCCAACCGAGGCGGAATTTGAAGCAGCAGGATTCAATTTGATTGATTTAGAGTTTGCACGTTCTCATGTACGTCCACGAGCTATTTTGAAAGATAAAAGTAAAAACTTATATCCGAATATATACGAAAACCGTAATTTGTGGATGAATATTCCAATGGGAGTAGGTAAAGCAATTGGTGGGTATCCAAGTTCTACATTCAGTGATGATACATATTCTATGTGGAATTATACAAATTTATTCGGATCATGGAACCATGGTTTATTTCAGGCACCAGGTTCGTGGGTAGATGCTGCTCATAAGAACGGTACGGATATTTTTAGTGGAATTAAGTTCTTTGAAAGTTGGACACCCGGAAGTGAGTCTGCGAAGTACAGAGAAATGATAACCGCGAAAAATCCAGACGGATCTTTTAAATATGCCGAAGCATTTATTAACTGTTTAATGTTTTTTGGAACAGATGGTATCAATTATAACTGGGAAGATACCGGTTATGCTGATGCTGATGTAATGGCTTTCCATAAAGAATTGTATAAAATAGCTGAGCGGGAAGGATTTAAAAATTTCCATATTGGTATTTATACATCTAATTCTACACTTAGCCAACGCTATGTTGACGCATTGTATGGAACAAAAGAGACAGGCAAAACCGCTGATTTGATGCTTAATTATGCTGGTGGTGACTTTTCTTATGGAATTGGGTCCTCGGTTGATATTGCCGAAGCAAATTATGGGAATGCCGATGGAGTATATACTGGAGTTTGGATTGTTAGCATGGATAGACGCTGGAGCGCTTTGAACGAAAATGAATCAGCCAAAAAAGCTGGAGTATGCTTATGGGGCGAACACGGTCAGAGTCGTTTTATGAGTTATAATGTGGGTGCTACATCTATGGAATTTCAGTCTAATTATCAGAAATTATTAGAAAGAACTTTTTCCGGAGGTAACAGAAATCCGGCCAATTTATTGCCAGTTTCCAATACAGGAAATAATTGGGAACAGGATGGAGACAAAGAGCCCTTAGAAAGTTTTTGTGGATTAGCAACTTTTATTCCTGAACGTACGGCTATTCAGGGAGATCTTCCTTTCAATACATTCTTCTCTTTAGGTAATGGAGAACGTTATAACTATAAAGGAAAGAAAACTTTTGCCAGTTGGTATAATATAGGGGCACAGGACGTAGTTCCTACTTATCGTTGGTTGGTGTATGATGCGGGTACTACAACTGTTTCTACAAAAATTCAACCTTCATTTACTCATGAAGATGCTTATATTGGTGGGTCTGCCTTACGTTTGGAAGGTTCTTCAACGGACAACGGTACGGATATTGTTCTCTATCGTTCTAAGTTAAAAGTGTCAGGTACAGATCCTGTAGTCAAAGTTGCTTTGAAATCAGGTGCAACAGGTACAGAACCTTCACGTTTATATGTGATATTAAAGAAAGAAAATAATGACCAATGGTTTGAGTATGCAGTTGGTGAAACTAATGGCCCAACATGGGAAGAGAAACAGATCGCTTTAGCAGGTTTTTCTTCTAATGATGTTATAGAATACATAGGATTCCGTGTGAAAGGTGCATATGCTGGTAATTATAACATGTTGGTTGGTAAGTTAGAATTGAGTGATAGTCGTATTGCTACTCCTGCTAATATAAAATCTAACAGTTTAGTTGTTGAGGTAAAAGAAGAAACGACCAAGTCTCTTTCATTGAAATTGAATTGGGCGGTAGATCCTACAGGTCTTAATTTCAGCCGTGCAAACTGGGGATTACTTTATAATGATGAAGCTAATATAGATCATTTTGAGATCATGTATAAAAATGGCGAAAACGGTAAGATCTCAGAGATAGCACGTACAACCGGATGGTCTGGATTTGCTGGTAATATTGTTTTTGAAGGAGATAGTGATGAACCTTATGTTGGAGTACGCTCAGCATCTGTTGACTTCAAGACCTATTCTCCAATACAGTGGGTGAAAGTAGAACGCTCTACATCTCCTAATTTGCCTGCACCAAAAGATAATACATATTGTGAATCTGTTGTAAATCCTGCGGCCGAAGGAGTTGATATTGCCCGTGAACAACGTTATGTTGAATCATTTACTACAACTGGTGCTGACCAGAATTTAGATTACCATGCAAGTGCTCCTCAACCGGACGGAACTCAATATGTGAATGCTACTGATCATGTATTAAAAGTAAAACAAGGACAAACCATTACATTGTCTTTCAAAGCTTACGATACAAGTACATTGTCTAAAGTTGACGGGTTACGCTTCTGTTTTGCAAAAGGTTATATGGATTTGGATAAGAGTGATTCATTTGAACCGGATGGTGATGAATTATTGTTTGACTTAGGTACTGTAAGGAAGGGTACGCCCGAATTCGAAACTGTTGGATACACAAAAGAATTTACGATTCCTGCTGATGCTGCTGTTGGAAAGAGTCGTCTTCGTGTTGTATTCTCTGATGCATGGTTTGCACACCCTGGTCCTTGCGGACAAACTGCTAAAGGATTTTCTATTGACTTCGGTGTAGAAATTACAGGTGATAATCCTCAACGTCCTGTTGCTCCTGATTTGCATGATCAGGGAGAAGCTGACGAACCGGATCGTGTAAGAGATGAAGATCCGACTACTCCTCCTTCAGGTGTTGAGAATATAAAAGAAGGATATGCTGGTTTCTCAAAATGCTGGATGGATCCTGCAGAGAATGTAATATTCTTCCAGGATGTAGAAAGAGCTTGGATTTATACAACTACAGGACAATTGGTTAAATATGTGATTGGTAATCCGGAGAGTTTGAATGTGGCAGAACTGACATCTGGTGTTTATATTGTAAAAATGGAATATAACAATGTAATTCGCAGTCAGAAGTTACTTAAACAGTAAAGGTCTTTTTTATATTAAATATAAGAATCTATAATTGATAGATTGCCCGAAAATACAGTGAACGTAAAAGTTCGCTGTGTGGAATATTCCACTTCGGGCAATCTTTTTTTTATTTTATGAATATACTAATTATGAGAAAAGTAAAAAACATATTTATAATTGGGCTATTTCTCTTTCTGGTTGTTCTTCCTTGTAACGGTTTTACTTTCAACCCTTCTATCCCCTTGGAGGAACGTGTTCTTTTATTTGATATGGGAGATGGCGGCTCCCGCTTTTATCGCATTCCGGGAATTGTAACGGCAGCTGATGGTTCTTTGGTAGTAGTGGCAGACAGGCGTTGGGATAAAATAAATGACCTTCCGGCACATATAGATGTAGTGTCCCGCCGGAGTGAGGATAATGGTAAAACATGGTCGGAAACTGTGACAATAGCAGGTGAAGGAACGACTGTTGGTTGCGGAGATCCGGCTATTGTATTGGATAGGAGAACCGGACATTTACTTTGTATTTTTGCTTCCGGTAATGGATTATGGCAATCGGGGGAGAATAATCTGATGAGAATTAATATTTCTAAAAGTGTTGATAATGGTAAAACGTGGAATGCTCCTGTGGATATCACTTCGCAAATTTATGGAAAAGACTGCCCTGATAAAATTAGAAGATACTGGTATGGGGCTTTTGCCTCTTCCGGAAGAGCTTTACAGTTACAGGATGGCCGGATTATGTTTTGTATAGCTGTAAGAACTACATCTGATTGGGGAGGGCCATTAAGTAATTATGTCTGTTATTCTGATGATGGTGGAAGTACCTGGAAGGTTTCAGAGAATGCAGCCGATAATAATGGTGATGAAGCCAAACTAATAGAACTGAATAATGGTGATATTTTAATGAGTATTCGTAATAGGGAAAAAGGAGTCCGTAAATTTTGTATATCTCAGGATAGAGGAATGACATGGGGAAAATCATACTTGCAGTCAGATATTCAGGATCCGGCTTGTAATGGCGATATTATGCGATACTCTACCACAAAAGAAGGTGCCCTTAAAAATATAATTCTTCATTCTATCCCCGATGATAACCGCATCCGACAAAATGTTTCTGTTCTTTTAAGTTATGATGAAGGAAGAACCTGGCCGGTAAAGAAAACAATATTATCCGGATTATCAGCTTATTCATCAATGACGGTGTTGCCGGACGGAACTATTGGCATTGTAGTGGAAGAAGGTAAATGGGATGATTCATTACCGGGCGCTGATGGCTTTAAACTTTGGTTTGTTCGTTTTACATTGAGTTGGCTTATGAGTGAAAACTGATTTAAATCGTTACAAACCTGGATATAAAAACAGGATATACTTTAAGGTGAGATTATCTTATGGATTTCTTTGATTGTAAAATTAGTATTTTAACAGTGACTTAAAATGCATATTAACAGTGCGTTAAATACGTATTTTAGCAACACAAAAGTACGTACTTTTGTGTTGCTTGATTATCATTACTTTATGATCGTTCTATAATCATAAAAGAACATTTATTCTACTATAACTTCATCTATAAACATGTGTGCCTTCTCCGTGTGTGCACCATGCCAATTAGGGATAGAGGAAGTTGTATTTACCAATATCCGTATACGGTCAGCTTCTACTTCCTTAAACTGACAACTATACTCTGCCAGTCCATCTTTAACATCAGTTGTAGCAACGGGAATATCTGTCTCTCCCTGCTTGATAAATTCACCATTTTTTCCGGTAGCTGTCCATACGGTAATCTTTGTGGGCGGGAAGATATATTCACCAAATTGTATCATAGCTCCCACTTTGACAGAAGATACAGGAGTTGCTTTTCCCAAATCAATGGTAATATCCATTGGTTCATCCATGAATCCCATCCAATAACCTGTGCTGTAGTTGAAATCTCCACGTAGGCCGTCTGTAAGGATGGAAGCTCCGGCAAATGTATATTTCTCTGTTGGAGTAGTTGCCAGAGTTGCCAGTTTACCGGTTGCTTTGTTGAAATTGAATTCTTTCTTGAATGTACGGGTTTTCACATTGTCTCTTACTACGATTGCCTGTAACACACAGCTTTTGGAAATTGCTATTGGTTGGGTATAACGGGTACTTTCTTCTGTAGGCTGACTTCCGTCCAGTGTATAATACATAGGTGAGTCTCCCAGTGTCGATAGAGTTACTACTACTTTGCCTTCAGAAGCAGTAGGTACATCATATTTTGCTGCTATTTCATAAATATGCTTTCCATAATTCACACCCATTACATTATAAATAGATATAATGTGGCTGAGGCTGTTTTGAAAACGTTCCCAGCTTTTATTTGCAGGTTGTGTCCATTGTACTTCACTTAACGCAGCCAGGCGGGGGAGTAACATGTATTCCAACTGTTCATTGCTCAATATATATTCTGTCCACAGATTACCTTGTGCTCCGATAATGTAAGCACGTTCCTGTTCGTTGAGTACGGCAGGAACCGGTTCCAATGAATATACCTTTTCGACAGGGTTGTATCCGCCGATGGCTAAAGGCTCATCCTGTGTATTCATGGTCGGATAGTAATCCAGGTATACATAGTTGTTAGGAGTCATGATGACAGGGTGTTTCAAACGGGCTGCTTCGATACCACCATCCATTCCACGCCATGACATAACAGTGGCGTTAGGTGCCAGTTCACCTTCTAAGATTTCATCCCAACCGATAATTTTCCGTCCATGATCATTCAAAAACTTCTCAACACGGGCAGTAACATAACTTTGCAGGAAGAACTCGGCTTTATGTTTTTCATTGGCTTTCAATCCTTCAGCTTTGATGCGTGCTTGACATCTGGGACATTTTTCCCAACGTGCTTTGGGACATTCATCCCCGCCGATGTGTATGTATTCCGAAGGGAATAGTTCCATGACTTCTGTTAAGACATTTTCAATGAAAGTAAAGGTCTCTTCTTTGCCCGGACATAATACATCATCGCGTACACCCCATTGGCCGGATACTTCATACGGTCCACCTGTACATCCTAAATTGGGGTAAGCTGCCAATGCTGCCATCATATGGCCGGGTAGGTCTATTTCCGGAATAACATTGATGCAACGTTCATTGGCATATTCTACAACCTCTTTTATATCTTCCTGTGTATAAAATCCGCCATATGGAGTAGTGTCATAGTTTTCCCATTCTTTGCGTATCATCGTTTTATTACGGATACTGCCTATCTCTGTCAGAAGGGGATATTTCTTTATTTCAATGCGCCATCCCTGGTCGTCCGTAAGGTGCCAGTGCAATTGGTTTTGTTTGTGAAGAGCCATAAGGTCGAGTATCTTTTTCATCTCTTCTTTAGGAAAGAAATGACGGGCTACGTCAATGTGCAAACCTCTATAGCCGAAGCGTGGGGCATCTTTTATTTCTACACAAGGCAATGTCCACTGAGTATCAGCAACAGGCTCGTTTCCGTAAATGGCTACTGGTAATAATTGCTTTAATGTCTGAAGGGCATAGAATACTCCGCTGCGGTCAGACGCTTGTATCATTATTTCGTCGGGTTGTATATTGAGTTCATAACCTTCGGGAGCTATTTTTTCATTGGTTTTGAAAACAATGCTTTGTTTGGAAAGTGTTTCGGTCTCATTGAGAGGTTGAACTGCTGTTTGAAATCCGGATACTGTGTTCAGGTTTTCACTGAAGGATTCGATAATGGGAGTGCTGTTTTTATCTAATTCCGGAGATACATAGAAAACAGTTGATTTGTTGAATGCGAAATGTCCTGTATTTGTTTTTAATTCATTAGGTTGGGGAATGAGAGAACATTGCTCTTTGTTTCCTTTTTCCTGACAAGAGGTCATGCTTAGCATGAGGGTACATAACGATGCGGACAGTATTCCGCAAAAGTGTTTCGATAAACTCATAAGTAGTAATTTAATGGGTTATTGATAATTCCTTTATTATATAATACAATTATAAAGCGGGTAGTGCTAACCTAAAAGTCATTAATTTCTTTGTTGGCTTTAAAATAATTGATTTCTACTATTTTATGAGTTTTAAATTAGGATTGTTGAGTTAGTTTTCTATATATTTGTCTACCCTAAAACAGCTTTTATTTTTTACATTTAATTAAAATACCATGAAGAAATCTTTATTTACTGCTATGCTGGCACTATTTTTTTTAACACACGGCCAAATGATATGGGCGGTTGATAAAACAGCATCAGTATATACCCGTTATACCTTTGAAAGAGGGTGGAAGTTTATTCGTTCGGATGATGCGAATTTTAGTCTCTTTGATTATGATGATAGTCGTTGGCAACAGGTGACGGTTCCGCATGACTGGGCTATTTATGGCCCTTTTAGTATTCAGAATGATCGCCAGAAGGTAGCAATAGCACAAGATGGACAGAAAGAAGCTATGGAGCACGCCGGCCGTACGGGAGGACTACCTTTTGTCGGTGTGGGTTGGTATCGGTTGGATTTTGAAGCACCTGCGTTTGCGAAGGGTAAAAAGGCTACATTGGTCTTTGACGGTGCTATGAGCCATGCACGTGTTTATGTGAATGGAAAAGAAGCAGGTTATTGGCCATATGGTTATAATACATTTTATTTAGATGTTACTCCTTATCTGAATGCTGAAGGTAAAAACACCCTGGCTGTTCGTCTGGAGAATGAAGTAGAGTCATCCCGTTGGTATCCGGGTGCCGGGCTCTATAGAAATGTACATTTGATAGTAAATGAAGAGGCACATATCCCTATGTGGGGTACGCAGTTGACTACTCCGGTGGTAGAAGATAACTTTGCACGGGTACATTTGAATACATCATGGGTAATGCCGGAAGGCAAATCTCCTTCATCCTACCGTATTGTTACTGAAATAAAAGATGCAGATGGAAAGGTGGTCAGTAAAGAGAGTAAACAGCTTACTGATTTCGATAATCAGATATTCAGTCAGGAGTTTGTGGTTGAAAAACCGATGCTTTGGACCCCGGATACTCCCTATTTGTATATTGCCGAATCAAAGGTATATGAGGGTAATACATTGAAAGATGAATCTGTTACTCCGTTTGGTATTCGTTCTATTGAAGTGATTCCCGATAAAGGTTTTTTCCTGAACGGAAAGAAAACAGTGTTTAAAGGTGTCTGCAACCACCATGATTTAGGTCCGTTGGGTGCTGCTGTGAATGACGCTGCTATCCGTCGTCAGATACGTATTCTGAAAGATATGGGGTGTAATGCTATTCGTACTTCCCACAACATGCCGGCTCCTGAACTGGTGAAAGCTTGTGACGAAATGGGAATGATGCTCATGGTAGAAACTTTTGATGAATGGAAGGCTGCTAAATGTGAAAATGGTTATCATAAAGAGTTTGATCAGTGGGTAGAGAAAGATCTTGTGAATGTGCTGCGTCACTATCGCAACAATCCCAGTGTAGTGATGTGGTGTGTTGGTAATGAAGTACCCGACCAGTGGAATGGGGATCGTGGTCCGAAGCTCTCCCGTTATTTACAGGATATTTGTCATCGTGAAGATCCTACTCGCCCTGTGACGCAGGGAATGGATGCTCCGGATGCTGTGATAAATAATAATATGGCAGCGGTAATGGATGTGGCGGGATTTAACTATCGTCCCCATAAATATCAGGAGGCTTACAAGAAATTACCTCAGCAGATCATTTTAGGAAGCGAAACGGCTTCTACTGTAAGTTCAAGGGGAATTTATAAATTTCCGGTTACTCGTACCTGGATGAAGAAATACGATGATCATCAATCTTCATCCTATGATGTGGAACATTGCGGATGGTCTAATTTGCCGGAAGATGATTTTATACAACACGAAGATTTACCCTATTGTATTGGCGAATTTGTGTGGACCGGTTTCGATTATTTAGGTGAACCCACTCCTTATTATACGGATTGGCCCAGTCATTCTTCTTTGTTTGGTATAATTGACCTGGCAGGATTGCCCAAAGATCGCTATTATCTTTATCGTAGCCATTGGAATAAAGAGAAAGAAACATTGCATATCCTTCCCCATTGGAACTGGAAAGGACGTGAGGGAGAGGTGACTCCGGTTTTTGTTTATACCAATTATCCTTCGGCCGAACTGTTTATTAATGGCAAAAGTCAGGGTAAACGCACAAAAGATTTATCGGTTACAGTATACAATAGTGCCGATTCTGTTTCGATGATGAGTTTGAAACGCCAGCAGCGTTACCGTCTGATGTGGATGGACACTAAATATGAACCGGGCACAGTAAAAGTAGTTGCCTACGATGAGAATGGGAAGGCTGTGGCTGAGAAAGAAATACACACAGCCGGTAAGCCGCATCACATAGAGCTGGTCCCGGATCGCCGGATGTTGCAGGCAGATGGAAAAGACCTTTGCTTTGTAACGGTAAAAGTGGTGGATAAAGATGGAAATCTATGCCCGGAAGCTACTGATGAAATTCGTTTCAAAGTGAAAGGATCTGGCGTGTATTGTGCCGGTGCCAATGGAAATCCGGCTTCTTTGGAGTCTTTCCAAATCCCCCGGATGAAAGTATTTAGTGGAATGATGACAGCGGTTATTCAAACTACCGATAAAGCCGGAGCCATTGTTCTTGAAGCTACAGGAAGTGGACTTAAGAAAGCAACTCTTACGGTTGAAAGTAAATAATTTGCGTTGGAATTAAAAAAAAGTAGTATATACAAGTTAGTATTTTATCGGTTTCGGTTGTATTATATACAAATGCATTATAATCGTTAACCGATAAAATACTTATTGATGAATAAAAAAGCCTTTAACCCTGTTTCATGGGTTCCTACTGTGTACTTTGCCATGGGGTTGCCTTTTGTCGTATTGAATATGGTATCCGTTCTGATGTTTAAAGGACTGGAAATCTCCGACGCACAAATAGCCCTTTGGACTTCGTTGATTATGTTACCATGGACTTTAAAGTTTCTCTGGAGTCCTTTTCTTGAAATGTTTAAGACGAAAAAGTACTTTGTTGTCCTCACCCAGATTGTTTCCGGAATAGGTTTTGGGCTTGTTGCCTTATCGTTACAGCTTCCTCATTTCTTTGCTTGTTCCATAGCCCTGTTGGCTGTAGTGGCTTTCAGTGGTGCTACACACGATATTGCTACTGATGGTGTTTATATGACTGAGCTCAGTAAACCGGATCAGGCTAAATATATCGGTTGGCAGGGTGCTTTTTATAATATAGCCAAGATTGTCGCTTCCGGTGGATTGGTTTACCTGGCCGGATGGTTAGTGAAACACTTTGGAGGGGTGGAAGGAGCTTCCGGAGAAGTGATGTATGAAGCCAACGTACATGCCTGGATGATTGTCATGTTCATTATGGCGGCTGTGATGATATTGTTAGGACTCTATCATACCCGGATGCTTCCTTCCGGTGGAGCTGCTGTTACCGAAGCGACCTCATTTGCTGAAACGTTTAATAAACTGGTAGAAGTCATCCTTGATTTCTTTAAGAAGAAGCATATCTGGTATTACATCGCTTTTATTATTCTCTATCGTTTTGCTGAGGGATTTGTGATGAAGATTGTACCGTTGTTTCTGAAAGCAGGTAGAGAGATAGGTGGATTAGGATTAAGCGAACAGGAGATTGGCATTTATTATGGCACATATGGAGCAGCAGCTTTTGTATTAGGTTCTTTACTGGCCGGTTACTATATTTCGCACCGTGGTTTGAAGAGAACACTGTTTTCTCTTTGTTGCATCTTCAACCTGCCTTTTATGGCTTATACGTTGCTGGCTATTTATCAACCTACCAATGGAATGCTGATAGGTGGTGCTATTGTATTAGAATATTTTGGATATGGGTTTGGATTTGTGGGGCTCACCTTGTTTATGATGCAACAAGTGGCTCCCGGAAAACATCAAATGGCCCACTATGCTTTTGCTTCCGGCATTATGAATCTGGGAGTGATGCTTCCGGGAATGGTCAGCGGGTTTGTCAGTGACTGGTTGGGTTACCGTGATTTCTTTATTTTTATCCTGTTTGCTACTATTCCGGCTTTCCTGATTACCTATTTTGTGCCGTTTACATATCCGGACGCCAAGAAATAAGTAAATGTTCTAAATTATATGATATTATTATTGAAACGCAGAAACTCATAGATTCACGCAAAGTATATCATCGCTCAAGTATAGCGCAGCCATTTAATCTGCGAAAATCTGCGATCATCTGCGTTTCAATAAAAAGCTGTCATAGTATGAACTAAATTTAAACATTAATATATTAAATATAAAGAAGAGTATGAACGAGAAAATTAATATGCCCTGGGAAGAACGTCCCGCTGGTTGCACAGATGCCATGTGGCGTTATTCAAAAAATCCTGTTATCGGACGTTATCACATTCCGTCATCAAACAGTATTTTTAATAGTGCCGTAGTGCCGTTTGAAGATGGATTTGCCGGAGTATTTCGTTGTGACAACAAGGCAGTACAAATGAATATCTTTGCCGGTTTCAGTAAGGACGGCATCAATTGGGATATCAATCACGAACCTATAAAGTTCAAGGCAGGCAATACGGATATGATTGAGTCGGAGTATAAATATGATCCGCGTGTAACCTGGATTGAGGATCGTTACTGGATTACCTGGTGCAATGGCTATCATGGTCCTACTATCGGCATTGCCTATACGTTCGACTTCAAAGAGTTTTTCCAGTGCGAGAATGCTTTCCTTCCGTTCAATCGCAACGGGGTACTTTTCCCGCAGAAGATAAATGGAAAATACGCCATGTTGAGTCGTCCCAGCGATAATGGACATACTCCGTTCGGTGATATCTATATCAGCTATAGCCCGGATATGAAATATTGGGGAGAACATCGCAATGTGATGAAAGTGACTCCATTTCCTGAAAGTGCATGGCAGTGTACAAAGATCGGTGCAGGTTCGGTTCCTTTCCTGGTTGATGAAGGCTGGCTGATGTTTTATCATGGAGTAATTACCACCTGCAATGGTTTCCGTTATTCCATGGGAGCGGCTATCTTGGATAAAGATAATCCGGATAAAGTGCTATACCGTACCCGTGATTATCTGCTTGCACCTGCTGCACCTTATGAGCTACAGGGAGATGTACCTAATGTTGTATTCCCTTGTGCAGCATTGCAGGATGGCGAGAGAGTTGCCGTATACTACGGAGCAGCCGATACTGTAACGGGACTTGCTTTTGGCTATATTTCCGAAATCATTGAATTTATAAAAAGAACAAACATTGGATGATTTACGATTTTACGATTGATGTTAGAGTAGAAGTTAGAGTTAGAGAGAATATAATAGAGAGAGTTCCTTCAATCGTAAATCGTAAATTGTCTAATCGTCAATCTTTCTTGATCCTTTCAACTTTCAATTAAATAAATGAAACGACTTTTATTGACTTACACATTGGCTGTCTTTCTGCTTCCGGCTTTTGCCGGAGGTGGAGAGAAGCTTTCCCCTGTTGATTATGTGAATCCTTTTATTGGTACCACCAACTTTGGTACAACAAATCCCGGAGCGGTTTGTCCGAATGGGATGATGTCTGTTGTACCTTTCAATGTGATGGGTTCCGCCGATAACAAGTATGATAAAGACGCCCGTTGGTGGTCTACTCCTTATGAGTATCATAACTGTTTTTTTACCGGATACTCCCATGTAAATTTGAGTGGAGTGGGTTGTCCGGAGTTGGGCTCTCTTTTGTTAATGCCTACCACAGGAGAGTTGAATGTGGATTACAAGGAATATGGAAGCCGTTATAAAGACGAGCAGGCTTCGCCGGGTTACTACACAAATTATCTGACTAAATACAATGTGAAGACTGAAGTAACTGCCACCCCCCGTACGGGCGTTACCCGTTTTACATTTCCGGAAGGAAAGAGTCATATATTACTCAATTTGGGTGAAGGGCTTACCAACGAATCGGGTGCCATGCTTCGCCGGGTGAACGCCCAGGAGATAGAAGGAGTTAAACTCTTAGGCACTTTCTGTTATAATCCTCAGGCGGTATTTCCTATCTATTTTGTGATGCGTGTCAACAAACTCCCTTCGCAAACAGGGTATTGGAAGAAACAGCGTCCGATGACCGGCGTTGAAGCCGAGTGGGATCCGGATAATGGTAAATATAAACTTTATACCAAATATGGAAAAGAGATCGCCGGAGATGATATCGGTGCCTTTTTTTCATTCGACACCGAAGACGGTGAACAAGTAGAAGTAGAAATGGGTGTTTCCTTTGTAAGTATAGAAAACGCCCGTCTCAATCTGAACAAGGAGCAGGAAGGCCGGGATTTTGAGAAAGTACATGCAGAAGCCCGTGCTCGCTGGAATGATGATTTATCCCGTATTCTTGTAGAGGGAGGGACAGAAGATCAGAAAACCGTTTTCTATACAGCCATGTATCATTTGCTGATTCATCCCAATGTTTTGCAGGATGTCAACGGAGAATATCCGGCTATGGAAAGCGATAAAATAATGACTGCCAGTGGCAATCGTTACACGGTATTCTCTTTGTGGGATACGTATCGGAATGTGCATCAGTTGCTTACGCTGGTTTATCCGGAGCGGCAGATAGACATGGTACGTACCATGCTTGATATGTATCGTGAACACGGCTGGCTTCCGAAATGGGAGTTGTATGGTCGTGAGACGCTGACAATGGAGGGAGATCCCAGTATTCCTGTGATTGTAGATACCTGGATGAAAGGTTTACGCGATTTTGACATTAATCTGGCTTATGAAGCCATGTACAAATCGGCCACTCTGCCCGGTGCTGAGAATCTGATGCGCCCGGACAATGACGATTATATGTCTAAAGGTTATGTGCCTCTGCGCGAACAGTATGATAATTCGGTTTCTCATGCATTGGAGTATTACATAGCAGACTTCGCTCTTTCCCGGCTTGCCGGTGCTTTGGGAAAGAAAGAGGATGCCAAACTGTTCTACAATCGCTCATTAGGATATAAACATTATTACAGTAAAGAGTTTGGCACGCTTCGTCCCATACTTCCTGACGGAACTTTTTATTCTCCCTTCAATCCGAAAGAAGGTGAAAACTTTGAACCCAGTCCCGGATTTCATGAAGGTAATTCGTGGAATTATACATTCTATGTGCCCCATGATGTATATGGACTGGCGCGGTTGATGGGAGGGAAGAAGTCTTTCATCAACAAACTGCAGATGATATTTGATGAAGGTCTTTATGATCCTGCCAATGAACCCGATATTGCCTATCCTTATTTATTCTCTTATTTTAAAGGAGAAGAATGGCGCACGCAGAAGGAGACACAACGTTTATTGGCTAAGTATTTTACTACTCAGCCGGACGGTATTCCCGGGAATGATGATACGGGAACGATGTCTGCCTGGGCCATCTTTAATATGATAGGTTTCTACCCGGATTGCCCGGGATTGCCGGAATATACTCTTACCACTCCTGTTTTTGATAAAGTGACCATCCGGCTTGATCCGAAATGGTACAAAGAACGTGAGCTTGTGATAGAGTCTACCCGTCAGAAGCCCGATGCTTTGTATATTCATAATGTAAAAATAGGTGGTAAAAAGATAAACCGCTTCCGTATCACTCATGAGGAGTTGGTACACGGCGGGTTGTTAGAGTTTTCTATCAGGTAAATGTTTTTCCCCAATTAGTTTAGTAATGAAGGTAAAAAGGAGAGACTGTCCAGACATTGTTTGTTAGGGCAGTCTTGTTTTTATTAGCACTTTTGTTTTCTCAATTGTATTATTAGTACGAACCGGGGGCACCACCACAGAGGACACAGAGAACACTGAGTTTTAAATTTCTGATGAAACGCGGATGATCGCAGATTAAAAGCTGTAGTTCTTTATTTTAGATTAATTTTTCTTTGAGAAGCTCTGTACCCACTGTGTACTTTGTGGTGAAATACATTCACATTATTAGTACGAGTATTTATTTATTATATTTGATAGTATGAAAAAAGGATTTGTTTCATGTTTATTGTTTATGTGTCTTGGGATGGCAGGATGTCAGCAGAAGGATGTTGAGATACGGATCATTCCGCAACCACAATCGGTTGAAACTACTTCCGGAACTTACCGGTTACAAAAACAAGCTACGTTTACTTCTAATCTGCCGGAGACAGAGGGAAAAGAGTTTGCAGAATATGTGCAGGCTTCTCCTTTGGGTTTACAATTGAGTACAGAAGAGTCCGAAAAAGCGGCTGTTCAGTTTGTGATAATTGCTCCCGGCAACGAACATGATTCGACAGAGAGCTACCAGTTAGAAATAACTTCAAAAGGTATTGTTGTGTCTGCTCCTTCCGGTGCCGGGCTGTTTTATGGGTTTCAAACATTGTTGCAATTGGCAGATGCCGATACAGACGGTACCTATACTTTACCATTGGTTGATATCAAAGATACTCCTCGTTTTGCTTACAGAGGTTTGCACCAGGACGTATCCCGTCATTTCCGAACCAAAGAATTTATAAAGAAACAGTTGGATGCCATGGCACGCTATAAGCTGAACACCCTTCATTGGCATCTGACAGATGGTGCTGGCTGGCGTCTGGAAATTAAACGCTATCCGGAACTGACGGAGCAGGCAGCTTATCGTCCTTATCCTAACTGGAAAGCATGGTGGAAGGGGGGCCGTAAGTACTGTACAAAAGACGCTCCGGGCGCAGACGGAGGATATTATACACAGGATGATGCACGGGAGATTGTGGAATATGCGCGGCAACGTCATATCACCGTTATTCCCGAGATAGAAATGCCGGGACACTCGGAAGAAGTGTTAGCTGTTTTTCCTCAGTTGTCTTGTTCCGGCAAACCCTATGTAAATTCGGAGTTCTGTATCGGCAATGAGGACACCTTTACTTTTTTGCAAAATGTATTGTCGGAGGTGATGGATATCTTTCCTTCTGAATATATTCATGTGGGCGGTGATGAGGCGAATATGGAAAGCTGGAAAAAGTGTCCTTTGTGCCAGAAGAGAATGAAGGCGGAGGGATTGTCTGATGTGAAAGAACTGCAAAGTTATCTCATTCATCGAATGGAGAAATTCCTCAATGACCACAACCGTCAGTTATTGGGATGGGATGAAATCTTGGAAGGTGGACTGGCTCCCCGTGCCACTGTGATGTCATGGCGAGGAGAAGAGGGAGGAATTACTGCTGCCCGTGCAGCGCACGATGTGATAATGACTCCGGGAGAGTTTTGTTATCTGGACGCTTACCAGGATGACCCGACCAGTCAGCCCGAAGCTATCGGAGGCTATCTGACTTTGGAGAAGGTATACTCTTACAATCCTGTACCTAAAGTACTGACAAAGCAGGAGGCCGCTTATATAAAGGGGGTACAGGCAAACGTATGGGCGGAATATATATCTACTCCCGAACATATGGAATACATGATTTATCCCCGCTTGCTGGCATTGGCAGAAGTAGCATGGACACAGCCGGAACAGAAAAATTGGGAACACTTCCGGCAGTCTGCCCTGAAAGAAGTTAGCTGGTTGCAGGCTCACGGATATCATCCTTTTGATCTGGGTAAAGAAGTAGGAGAACGTCCGCAGGCGGCTACACGCATTGAACACTTAGGGCTGATGAAACCGATTCATTACACAACTCCGTATGCACCTCAATATACAGCCGGAGGTGATTCGGCATTGGTAGACGGGGTTCGCGGCGGATGGACGTATGGAGATAAGCGCTGGCAGGGTTTCCTGAATACGGATATGGATGTTACGATTGATCTGGAGAAGGTGACGGAAATTACTTCGGTAGCTGCCGAGTTTATGCAACTGTCCGGCCCTTATGTATGGTTACCGCGTGAGGTGATTATTTCTGTTTCTGATGACGGAAAGTCATTTACGGAAGTGCAACGTCTATCTACCGATGTTCCTACTACGGAAGACCGGTTGGTTTTCCGGACATATCAATGGGAAGGAAAGGCGTCAGCCCGTTACGTTCGTTACCGGGCTTTATCCAATGGGATAGAGGGGGGATGGCTTTTCACGGATGAAATTGTGATTAAATAGAGATGACTGAATGTATATACTTGACAAACAATAGGATAATTTGATTTGTTACTTTGTTGTCATACAATAAAAAGAGCCACAATAACCGTAAATTGTGGCTCTCTCGATTTAGAAACAGTTTTGTTTTAAAAAGGAAATCAAAACTTGCTGTGGGGGGACTTATTTGTTGTTATAAGCTGTCAGCATCCAAACCATTTTTTCTTGTTCTTTCAGATAATCGCTCATCAAAGCTACTGTAACTTCGTCACCGGCTTGTGAAGCGATGGACAACAGTTTGCGTTCTTCGCCGATCAGATGGCTGTAAGTTTCCAGAATATTCTCTAAAGCTTTCTCGCCATTGCTCACCCGGTCTACTTCGTTGATGTTGGACATCTTGAGGTAATCACTGAACTTATTGGCAGGAGTTCCGCCCAGCATCAGGATACGTTCGGCTATTTCGTCAACTTTCTCGGCTGCATCATTATAGAGATCTTCGAACTTGCTGTGGAGCACAAAGAAATCATGCCCTTTAATATTCCAGTGGAAACCGCGAAGGTTGGTGTAATATATCTGGAAATCTGCTAATAATTGTTGCAAAGATGCTACTACGTTGTTCACTCCCGATTCGTTCAACTTGATGTAATCTAATGTTTTCATAACTTGTTTTATTTAATTTGTTTATACTATTTTTCTTTTTCGTATTGCAAAGATAAGGCGAAAATGCATGCGTGTCAAACTGATAATTTCTATCTTTGCATAGACAGAATCTATAACCTATAAAACTTTGATAGATGACAATACAACAGTTGGAATATATACTTGCCGTAGACCAGTTCAGGCATTTTGCCAAGGCAGCGGAATACTGCCGGGTGACGCAACCTACTTTGAGCGCCATGATTCAGAAACTCGAAGATGAGTTAGGAGTTAAGCTCTTCGACCGTGCAATGCAGCCGGTATGCCCCACACGGGTGGGAGAGAAGGTGATTGCTCAGGCCCGTGCCGTACTTGCCCAGGCTTCACAGGTGAAAGAGATTATCAGTGAAGAGAAACGTTCGCTGTCCGGTACTTTCCGTTTGGCGGTATTACCTACTATCGCTCCTTATCTGTTGCCACGTTTTTTTCCGCAACTGATGGAAAAGTATCCGGAGCTGGATGTACGGGTGACGGAGATGAAAACGAAAGATATCCGCCAGGCATTACGCGACGGAGAAGTTGATGCTGCTATTTTAGCAAGTCTGCTCGAAGATACTGCGTTGTCAGAAGAGATTCTTTTCTATGAACAGTTTTATGGATATGTATCCCGCAAGGAGCCGTTGTTCAAGCATGACGTGATCCGTACGTCCGATATTACGGGAGAACGGTTATGGTTGCTCGATGAAGGGCATTGCTTCCGCGATCAGCTGGTGCGTTTCTGCCAGATGGAAGCTGTGAAACTGCATCAGATGGCATATCACCTGGGAAGTATGGAGACATTTATGCGTATGGTAGAGGGCGGGAAAGGAATTACATTCGTCCCGGAACTGGCAGTGTCTCAACTCTCCAATGAACAAAAAGAGTTGGTGCGTCCGTTTGCCATTCCCCGTCCTACAAGGCCCATTGTGCTGACCACCAATAAAGACTTTATCCGTGGTAGCTTGCTTTCTGTACTGAAAGATGAGATACGTGCAGCTGTGCCTAAGGAGATGCTTAGTTTGCAGGCTGTACAGTGCTTGGTTTAATGGACAGTGGACAATTGACCGTGGGCGGTGTAACTAAACGGAAGTACCTATATAAACGGCATCATTACCCTTATCCGGTGTTGTATTTTGTCCTTCTCAGAAAGGAACGCTCTTTTCCCCGGTGCACAGTCTTGTTTTACATGTACATGTAAAGCTGCATAAGATGTACATGTCGTACTGTCCCACATGCACATGTCGTACTGCTTTACATGTACATCTAAAACAATGTTACACACCGAGGCTTCATACGTTACTCTACGAGATAGAGCTTTATCGATACCGGAGAAAGAGATAGATGGTAATGGCAGACAGCACTTAGCACAAAACTGAATAACTTTAGTCCAAATGATAAGATAAAAAAAGAACGATGACAATCATGGGAAGTTGTCATCGTTCGTCACATTTTATTATATCAGAATTAGTAGTTCGTTTTAGCCGTGTATGCAGAAATATTTAGTTGTTGTGCAGTAGGTATTTGACTGCTGCTTTTGGATTCTTTGAAATCCATCTTTATAAACTGTATATTGTCGTATATCGTCTTTACACGAACTTTCAGTCCTTTGGCTGTTTTCATCTCTTCGGCTACTTTATCGAGATTGAAGGAGACGATGCCTTCACCCAAGCTACCGCCGTTATCATCAAATGCATTGTGGCGGAATTCTAAATTGATGTAACCCTCTTCGTCCACAAGTTCCATGTCTTCGTTGTGAACCAGATTGAGCATGTGTTTCTTGTTGGGGTTCCGTGTACCGTAATACTGGAATTCCATTGTAAGATATCCCTGTGCAATCCAATGGTAAGTGACGTTTATCTTATTATCACCGATGCTATCTGCTGTAGCTTTCGTAAGCGGGATGATATCTTTGGTCAGGATAGAGTCCATTTGTACTACTTGAATGTTATAATCATATCCCGGAACTTGCTCTTCGAGCTGGTGAAACCATACAAATACACGCTTTCCATCTACAATCGGATAGTTGCGAACTGCAGAGTCATCACCCGGATACATCTTTCTGCCACTATCCAGACCAAAATAATAACTGTCGGCATCAGTGGCTTTGAGGGTGGCAATGGTCAAATCAGAATAGCTTGGTCCGTCATCGTCCAGACATGACTGGAGGAAAGGAGTAAGGACCAGAATCATTGTTGCTGCAATAAAATTTAATTTCTTCATAAGTTTGTTTGGTTTTCTTTTTACAGTTACACTTAATTAATGGCTATCATCGCCCGGCGTACCTCCCCGTGTGGGAGGCACACTGTATGAAAAATACAGGATATAAAAGAATATTGCACGACAGACTGTTAAAGAAATAAAAGCAATAAAAGACTTGCTCTCTCTATGCAGTATTTCTATCTTTGCTGCATTTATAAGATAAACACGTGTTAAAGAGAATGGAAGAACAGGAGCTGACAGAGCTATGCAGGCAGGGAAACAACCGTGCCCGCAAAGAACTTTATGAGCAGTATTCAGGGAGGATGCTTGGCATCTGTCTCCGGTATGCCGGAGATAGGGACACAGCACAAGACCTGGTACATGACGGTTTCCTGAAAATCTTTGCTTCTTTTGATAAGTTCACCTGGCGAGGCGAAGGTTCTCTCAGAGCATGGATGGAGCGTGTAATGGTAAATGTGGCATTACAGTATTTGCGTAAAAATGATGTGATGAATCAGGCAATGGCGCTTGATGAAGCCCCCGAAACTTATGAAGAGCCGGATATTGCGGCAGTGGAGGCTATACCGCAAAAAGTACTGATGCAGTTTATTGAAGAGTTACCCGCAGGCTATCGTACCGTGTTCAACTTATACACGTTTGAAGATAAGTCGCATAAAGAGATTGCTCAGTTACTGGGTATAAATGAAAAGTCCTCGGCTTCGCAGTTGTTTCGTGCAAAGAGTGTATTGGCCAGGAGAGTGAAAGAATGGTTAATGGTGAATGACAGATGAAAGATGAGAAGATGAAAGATAAAGAAATGTGGATGGACAAGCTGAAGGAGAAGTTGCAGGACTACTCCGAGCCTATGCCCGCTTCCGGTTGGGAACAACTGGAGAAGGAATTGGTGCCGCCTGTTGAAAAGCGGATACTGTATCCTTATCGCAAATGGGTAGCAACAGCAGCGGCGGTATTGCTGGTGGCTGCTACATCCTTGAGCATCTACTTCCTGAATACTCCTACTGCTGAAGAGATTCGTCGTACAGCTACCCCGATGTTGGCTGCTGATCCGGATATATTGCCTCAAACGGATGCGCCCGATGTACAGGTGGCGAAAGTAGAGCCGGCACGTGCTATCCGTCCGATAGTTGCACAAGCGAAGAAAATAGCGGAGAGACAGGGAACCGAACCCTCGGTACCTGTTGAGGCTGTTCGTGAAATAGCCGATGGAAAGGAGGCTGTGCAGCAGATAGTCAACGAGAAAGAGGAAATTGAAAAAAAAGAACCGGTAGTAGCGAAAGAAGAATCACCTGTGGTGAAATCACATAAAAGATCCGGACAGGATAAACTGCATATCCCGGTAGAAAAGCCGGAATCTAATAAAGGACGTTGGTCACTTGGTGCAGCGGTAGGCAACGCAGGAGGAGTCTCTCTTACAGGCAATGACCTGGCGGGTGGTGGTATACCTAATGAACAACGGCTCAACCTGGTATCCAATGCCGCTGAGGGAGAGATTATTCGCATCCCCGACAATCAAATGGTGGTATTTAAAGAAGGGGTACCTTACCTGAAACGTATGGATGAAATTGTGGACATCAAACATCATCAGCCTATCTCTTTTGGCTTGTCGGTACGTAAAGGGTTGGTAAAAGGGTTTTCGGTGGAAACCGGGTTGACGTATACATTACTTTCTTCGGATGTCGAGATGAGTGGCGGTAATGCCATGATCGATCAGAAATTGCATTATATAGGTATTCCTGTCCGGGCTAACTGGAACTTTTTCGATAAGGACCGTTTCACATTGTATGTGGCTGCCGGCGGAATGATAGAGAAGTGCGTATATGGAAAATTAGGGAGTGAAAAGCAAACAGTGAAGCCGGTGCAGCTTTCGGTAGCCGGTGCAGTGGGCGCACAATTCAATGCGACAAAGCATGTGGGTATTTACGTGGAACCCGGAGTGGCATATTTCTTCGATGATGGTTCCAATGTGCAAACCATTCGTAAGGAAACGCCGTGTAACTTCAATATACAGGCAGGTATTCGCTTCACCTATTAAAAATAGCATTAAATATAAAATGAAACGGAGGCTTTTTTAAGTCTCCGTTTTTTGTGAATTACACCGCTTGGCGTACTTCCCCGTGCGGGAAGCACCTAATTTATTTGTACTGTTTTGAAGTATTTTTTGAACAGGTTGGCAGCCTGTTCGATTTGTTCCGGTGTATTTTCTTTTATTCCTTTTAGCAGATACTCTTGTTTCATTGCCTCATATTTGTGTACACCTAATGTGTGATAGGGGAGTATTTCTACTTTTTGGATCATCTGGTAACTACCCAGTTGTTGTCCCATTGCACGGATATCTTCTTCAAAATCACTGTATCCCGGCACCAACACATAGCGTAACCAAAAGGGACGTTTATGCTCTTCCAGCCAGGCAGCTGTATGTAGCGTTTGTTCATTACTTCGTCCGGTAAGCTTTTGGTGATGTGGAAGATTGAATTCTTTAATATCCAGCAAAACGAGGTCTGTCAGTTTCAAAAGTTTCTCTACATGTTCGTTCCATAATCCGCCGTTGCTGTCGAGACAGATATGGATACCCTCTTCTTTCAATCGGTGAAACAGGGGTAACAGCGCTTCTGCTTGTAGCGTTGGTTCACCTCCGGAGAAAGTAATCCCTCCACGCTTTCCGAAAAAAGGTTTCTGATTGATAGCCATGCGGACAATTTCTTCCGGGTCAGTGGCTGTTCCGCCTTTTACAGCAATTGTATCCGGATTGGCACAATAAAGACAACGGAAATTACAGCCTTGAAGAAAAACAACGAGCCGTAGTCCCGGCCCGTCGAATGTTCCCATACTTTCATAAGAATGAACTTTGATTAATTGACAGTTGACAGTTGACAGTTGACAGTTCATGGCTATTTATTGAGTGATGTTTTAGTGGTTCTTACAATGCTGATTAATAATTTTATGATTTCACTACAATCTTCATGGATCGAAGTAAAGGAGCAATTAGTGATGAATTCGCTGTCTCTTAAAAGCATAAGCCAATATTCTGTTTCATTGGCTTCTTTCAGAGCTATATTCATCTTATTTAAAAAATCAGCTTTGCTTTGAGCATGTTCTGCTTCACGACATAGTGCTCCTATCGCCGTACCACTTCGCAATATTTGTTTAGATAATGTATATTCCTTTTTGTCATTATATAAATACTTATATAATTTAATGATCCGAAGTGCAAAACTGTAAGACCTGTCCCCAATAATACCTTGTCCCATAACTGTCAATTGTCAATTGTCCACTGTCAATTAAAAACGTTCATGGAACGAACGGCTCAAAACCTCCAGTTGATGTTCGCGGCTCAGCTTGATGAAGTTCACTGCATAACCTGATACACGAATAGTCAGTTGCGGATATTTCTCCGGATGCTCCATGGCATCTTCAAGCATTTCGCGGTTCAATACATTGACATTCAGGTGGTGTGCACCTTTGGTGAAGTAGCCATCCATCATTGTTATCAGGTTCTCTATACGATCTTCGGCAGAAGCTCCGAGTGATTTCGGTACGATGGAGAATGTATTACTGATACCATCCTGAGAGTCACGATAGCGTAACTTTGCAACAGAACTGAGGGAGGCGATAGCACCATTCTTGTCGCGTCCGTGCATCGGGTTGGCTCCTGGAGCAAAAGCAATACCTTTGGCACGTCCGTCTGGAGTGGCACCTGTCTTTTTGCCGTACATCACATTGGAAGTGATTGTCAGCAATGAAAGGGTAGGACGGGCATTCTTGTAAACCGGCAGCTTTTTCAGCTCTTCGCTAAAGTAATAAACGAGGTCTACACCTAAGTGATCTACTTTATCGTTGTCATTACCGAAGCAAGGGAATTCGCCGTTGATATCAAAACCTTCTGTCAGGCCGATGTCATTTCGGCGGGCTGTTACCGTTGCATATTTAATGGCAGACAGAGAGTCGATAGCAATAGAAAGTCCGGCTACGCCATATGCCAGGTTGATGCGGGGATTGGTATCGATAAGTGCCATCTGTGCCTTCTCGTAGTAATACTTATCGTGCATGTAGTGGATGATATTCATTGCATCATTATACACGCGGGCAATTTCAGTCAACACCTTCTTATAGTTGGCCATTACCTCTTCGAACTTCAGTACATCACCTGTCAGCACAGGAATATCTTTCACCATAACAGTACCCGTGTTTTCGCAACGTCCGCCATTAATAGCAAGTAACAGAGCCTTTGCCAGGTTGGCGCGTGCACCAAAGAACTGTATCTGTTTTCCTATTTCCTGATAAGATACGCAGCAGGCAATACCGTAGTCGTCCGATTGGCGTACTTCACGCATCAGATCATCATTTTCGTATTGTACAGAAGAGGTGTCGATAGAAACTTTTGCACAGAATTCCTTGAAACCTTCTGGTAGATCGGGACTCCACAATACAGTCATATTAGGTTCCGGAGATGCTCCCAGGTTGTATAGTGTTTGTAAGAAACGGAAAGAAGTCTTAGTCACCTTTGTACGTCCGTCGTTGAAACGTCCGCCGATAGATTCGGTTACCCAGGTGGGGTCTCCGGCAAAAATATCGTTATAAGATTGCATGCGTAAGTGACGTACCATACGCAATTTGATAACAAACTGGTCAATTAGTTCCTGTGCAAATGTCTCGTCGATATTACCATGAGCTAAATCGTATTCAATATAAATATCAAGGAAAGACGATACGTTACCCAATGACATAGCAGCTCCGTCCTGTTCTTTTACAGCTGCTAAATAAGCCATATATACCCACTGAACTGCTTCCTGTGCGTTGTATGCCGGGCGGCTGAGGTCGAGTCCGTAGTATTCACCCATTATTTTCATTTCCTTCAGTGCCTTGATCTGTTCGGCCACCTCTTCGCGAAGCCGGATACGTGCTTCGGTCATGGGACCGGTTAATCCTTTCAGGTCTTCAAGTTTGGCTTCAATCAGACGGTTGATACCATAAAGGGCCAGACGACGATAGTCACCAATGATACGTCCGCGGGCATAATTATCGGGAAGTCCGGTAAGGAATCCCAATGAACGGAATGAACGGATCTCTTCGGTATATACATCAAATACTCCGTCGTTGTGAGTTTTGCGATAATGAGTAAATACATCTTTTACGCGTTCGTCTACCTCTACACCATTTTCATGGCAGGCTTTTGCTACTACATTGATACCACCGAACGGCTTGATGGCGCGTCTTAACAGTTCATCTGTCTGTAATCCGACGATAAGCTCGTTTTCTTTATCAATGTATCCGGCTTTATGAGAGGAGATGGTTGAAACGGTCTGGTAGTCAAGAGAGCGCACACCATTGTTGGCTCTTTCTTCTTCAAGTGCTTTGAGGCAACAGTTCCACACTGCCTTTGTACGTTCTGTAGGTCCTTGCAGGAAGGATGCATCTCCATAATAAGGAGTAATGTTATTACTGACGAAATCTCTTACGTTGATTTCTTTGCTCCAAAGTCCGTCATTAAAGGTTTTATTCAATTCCATACTTAAATATTAGTTAGTGGTTGGGTTATCCATTCTTCTTTAGAGCACGCAAAGTTACAAGCATTTTTTCATATTATAAGTATAAATATCCTCTATTTTGTGTTTAATAGCATAAAATACCTATAAATAAGGAGAGAAAATAAAAAGACTTATTCTTTTTTTTATAAAATCGTTTGGAGGTTTAAAATCTCTTTGTATCTTTGCACCGCTTTTAACAACAAGCACCTTTATACGAGTCTTGGTAGGCTGATAATGTAAGCCCTGATAGAGGAATAAAAGAGGACATTTTGGAGAGGTGGCAGAGTGGTCGATTGCGGCGGTCTTGAAAACCGTTGTACTGCGAGGTACCCGGGGTTCGAATCCCTGTCTCTCCGCAACAAACGCTGAAAATCAGCAAATTGCAAAACAAACACCCAGTTTTACACCCAAGAATGTAAAGTCGGGTGTTTTTGTTTTATTTAAGATAATACAACCACTACATAATAAAAGAGTAGCGATATTAAAAGAATCCGATGAGAAAAGACTAATATTTATCTATCCATTCAGTTTGATTTTTCAGGACTTTACATCGTCCTGAAAGTATTTGTTATTGTATTCCAACGTCAGGAGTGGATTATAATACAAGTTTTTTGTGTGGATAGAATTTCGTTTTGCTTAATGTACGAAAGTACTTATCTATAAACGCATGAAATATTAGCACAATGAATCATTGGAAATCAACTTTGGCCGTGATAGGAATAGGCCAACTCATATCTATTTTAACAAGTACGATTGTTGGCTTCTCCATTATTTTTTGGATTAGCAACGAATTTAAATCCCCGACAGCTTTATCTCTGGCTATTTTAGCTGGATTTTTACCACAATTTGTATTAGGCTTGTTTGCCGGGGTCTATGTTGACAGATGGAATCGAAAGAAAACGATGTTTTATTCGGACTTGTTCATCGCGTTCTGTACCCTATGTCTTTTTATTGTGATAACCAAGGGTTATAAAGACCTTTCTTTTTTTTATCTATTGACTGCTTGTCGTTCAATAGGCAGTACGTTTCATGCACCTGCTTTACAGGCAAGCATCCCTCTACTGGTTCCCAAGCACCATCTTGTCAGGGTATCAGGTTTGTACCATTCCATTCAATCCTTCAGTGAGGTGATAGCTCCCGTTGTAGGGGCAAGCCTCGTTGTTTGGCTTCCCATACAGTATATTCTGCTCATAGATGTGATCGGAGCTGTTGCTGCTTGTCTGACCTTACTTTGTGTCCAGATTCCTTCTCTTCAAAAAACGAAAGTTCTTCCAGATTTCAAAAAAGAACTGACGGAATGTTGGCATACCTTGCGGCGTACAATGGGCATTTTGCCTTTATTCGTATGCTTTACGCTGGTGACTTTTGTCCTTATGCCTGTTTTTACGTTATTTCCTTTTATGACGCTTCTGCATTTCAACGGAAACATTTTGCAAATGGGAGTTGTGGAAATGGGTTGGGGCTCAGGGGCATTGTTGGGCGGTTTAGTACTTGCCTGTAAGGCTTTGAAAAGCAAGCAAACATTAGTGATGCATACGGCTTATGTGATATTGGGATTGTATCTGATTAGCGCCAGTTATTTACCATCAAGCGCATTTATAGGTTTTGTTTGCCTAACATTTACAGGAGGCATAGCCTATTCCATTTACCATGCGCTTTTCATCGCTATTATTCAGCAGAACTTGGCTTCGGACATGCTTGGACGGACTTTTTCTCTCATCTTTAGTTTGAGTACCTTTCCATCAATGCTGGGTATCGTAGCTTCAGGATATTGGGTGGAAGCATGGGGTATCACATCCGTCTTTATGATCAGCGGATGGGTTATCTTTCTGATTGGAGTGGGTGCAAATTTTATTTCTTCAATCAAGCAGTTGGATAATTACGCATAGTATTATTTATTAAAGAATTATTATATGACAAAGAAAGAACACACTACGATTACAGAGTTATTTCAAGTTTTGGACTTGTTGGAAAGCCTGGACATGCAGTTTTGGTTGGATGGAGGCTGGGGAGTGGATGTCTTGTACGGACAGCAAACCCGCTTGCATAGAGATATTGACATTGATTTTGATGCCAATTATACAGACCAACTCCTTGATCTTTTGCAGGAGAGAGGATATCAAATTGAAACAAATTGGTTGCCCACCCGTATGGAACTGTATAGCAAAGAATTAGGCTATATTGATATCCATCCTTTTGTCTTGAATGCGGACGGCACTTCCAAACAAGCCGACTTGGATGGAGGCTGGTATGAATTTCAACCGGACTATTTTGGAACAGCAGTCTTTGAAGGCAGAAGCATCCCTTGCATTTCTGCAAAAGGGCAACAAGTATTCCATTCGGGCTACGATTTAAGAGAGAAGGATATTCACGATTTATCTATAATTAAACAATGTATAACAACAATGAGCCTAACAATTAGATAAGAACAAGAAAATGACAGAAAAACAAATTGTCTGGTATATCTTACTTACAGAAGTAAAGATAGACAGTGACACCCAGTCTGTCACATCCCTGAGTGTAGCTCCATTGGCAGTCTTGCCGGAATTCCAGCGTAAGGGAATTGGGGGGGATGTTGATTCAGTAAGCCCATCAGAGGGCAGCACTTTTGGGTTACGGCACAGCAGTCGTATTGGGGCATAAAGAGTATTATCCTCGATTTGGCTATCGCAAGGCTATCGATTTAGGAATTGAATTTCCTTTCGAAGTCTCTCATGAATATTGCATGGTGGCTGAATTAATACCTGGAGCTACTGAGAATGTGAAAGGTATGGTTTGTTATCCAACTGACTTTAAATAGTTTAACAAGTAAAATTCATTATATAACTCGGACTGGGTATTTCAATTTCCCAGTCCGTATTCTGATAGTACTTATTCAATTGGAAGATTGTGTTGCTTCAAGAATGAAAGTTTATCCCAATACCCTCTTTGAAAGACGATTTTGTTATCTTTTACATGAAAAAATCCGCATCCACGAAGTCCAAGAGAGTCTTTCCATTCCATGATAGCCCATTCGCCATCTTCAAAAATATTTTCCACCATACAAACCATTTTAGCAGTGGCAAATTCATTCACAAACATTTTGTAGATTGATTCTTTACCTATTATTGGTTCGTTTGCGACTTGATGATTTACTGCATTAGTAGCATACAGCTCTGCTATATGATAAGCATCTGCTTTGTTAAAGCAATCTATCCATTTTTCCAAAACTTCTTTAGGCTTCATTTTTTATAAATTCTTAGGATTTTGATTCTGTAATAAAAACAATCTGTTTGGATGCATAGATACTTGATTTTATTAATAATAGGCTATTCTATATTCTAAATCCTCTGGATTTTTGCTCTCTCTGCACCGAGTTACGTAGATTCTGCTGTAACTTTTCCCATTGTTCCTTAAACCATTGTACTATGGGTTGTCGGTTTATGGTCAGCATAAGCTTACCACTATCCATCGGATGTTTCTCAACCCTAAAAATATCATTCTTGATGTCAAATTTCCACCTGTGTTCTTCGGAATAAATTTTGCCACTACATTGTATGGATTCTTTCTTTGTCAAGAGGTTTTCTATCATGTCTTTGGTAAACCCGATAACAGCGCATAATTTTTCCATTCTCAACATCTCTTTGAACATGGGAAACCATTTGTGGGCTTTTTCAAGCAAGGTGCTCAATCGTGATATTTCCTTGTCTTTGGCTTCAAGTTCTTGATTATGTATTCTTTGAAGATTACGAATTTGTCTGCTATGCTGTTCCTGTATTTGTTGTATCTGAATTTTTAATTCATCAGTAGCTTTGTCCCGTTTGGTAATTTCCTGATGTAGCTGCTCGATGTGATGTTCCAGTTCTTTCAGCTTACCGCTTCCGAAAAGAGAACCTACACCGCTTGCTATGGCGGTAGCAGCATTGGTGGCTGTTTTCTTTAGTTTGTCCGTGCGTATCTCTGCTTTTACCTGTTTGAGTTCCTGTTCGGCAAGGCTTACTTGTTGTTCCTTGTGTCGCTTGGTTTCCTCTATACGTTGCAGTTCGGCTTTCTGCTTCTCAATGATGAAATCATTTCGTTCCAGATGCTCTTTACCTGTGACAGCTTTTGCCTGTCCACGTTCCATCAGGAGAATATCGGAAGCAAGGGTCTGCATGGTTGCCATATCCTCGTCATTGAGCTTTCGGCTCTTTCCAGTTTCATGGTTCATCCAGTCGAATACGACATGAGCATGATAATTTGGTTTGAACCATCTGTTACCGACTTGGAAGCTCTCCTTGTCTTCTGCTTCCGGCTGACCGTTCAGCCAATGCCCTTCGTCTTTATGCAGGAAAATCTGTAGCGGAGTGATGCCCCAGCGTCTTTGGCACTCTTCACCGAATTTGCGTACATCAGCCAGTGTGGTGTCCGGTCTGATAAGCAATACTCCTTCACGGATGGGTGAGCATCCCGCCACCTTGATAATCTTTCCATTCTTTCCCTTGCGTTCCCTTTCCTTTTCCTGCATGGCACGTCCGGTCTTTTCCTTGACCATTTGCTTGATATTGTCATAATGAGTTCGCAGTTCGGGAGTGCCGAAGTCGGGATTTATCCACTGTTCGTTATCGGTGGAAAGTTCGGGAACGACATAGATTCTGGACTCCCCGATATTACGCATATACTCGGCAGTCCTTCGGTTGTGTGCCTCGCTCGATGCGATGTTGCAAGGCTTGATATGTATGCTTGATTTTGTTGCCATAGCTTCTTTCCTTTGTTTACAATTGATTTACTTTGCTCGCTTTCGCAGAGGGGTTCTTAGGGGTAACCCATAAGCGGAGATTGCAAAGAGAGGGTCACTCTTTGCTCGGGGTTCTCAGGGGTGAAACGCCCTGAGTGGGTCATTAGGGCAAAGCCCTAATCCCCTCGGGAGAGCCCACAACTACGAAAGCGAAGCGTGTAGTTATAGTGGGCTATAACTGGAAGCCGTTCTTCTTTTCCGGTGATTGGCTGCGCACCCCTTTGGCGGACTGGAGCTGCCTTTTTCTTTCAATCTGTTTCTGTAAGTATTCGTTCAAGTCCTTGCATCCTCTGTAAATCTGCGAAGCGTCCCGGAGGTACCGCTCTCTGCCGTATTCCATGCGGATTTGCCGGAGTGCTTCCAGTCCTGCATGGTCGTTGTCGAAAAAGCAGTGGATGCGTTCGTAATTGCCCAACGGATAGAGAGCCTTGTTTACATTCGATACGGAGTTCAATACAATGTAGTCCTGCCCGTCCAATTCCGGATAATTTGGGCAGCTCTCTTGTCTCAATGTCAAAAAGGAGAGGTAGTCCATAAATCCCTCGAACACATAACAGGTATTCCTCGCTTTTCCCGACTGCCTGATGTGGGAGATTTCCTTTGGGGCGATGCAGCCCTTGAAATAGCGGTTGCGGATTTCATATCCACACGAACCATTGGGAAAGGCGATGGCAAAGTACCGCTTGCCGTTGTGAGTGAAACGTGCTTCACTACATTCTCTTTTCGCCAGTTTTATGTTAATTCCTCTACCTTGTAAGTAGGCAAGCAGGGCAGTAGATGACAGCGGAACAATCTCCAACTGTTGGAAGCTCGGCTCGGAAGAGTTTTGCTTTCCAAAAGAGAAAGATACCGGGCGCACGTGCGGTGTCTGCTCTGCTATCCGTTTCAAGATGTAAGGTACATGGTCGGTAGCGTACAGGTGTGCAGCCAGTTCTATGATACCACCACCTTTACCCAAACCGAAGTCATACCATTGTTCACGTTCGGTATTTACCTTGAACGAGGCTTCGGCTTCTTCCCTTAACGGTGATTTATACCACAGATTGACACCTTGTTGCTTGACGGGAGAATATCCTAAACTATGCAGATAATCCGCTATTCTGATTTGCTTGGCTGTCTGTATATCCATAAAATGATTGTTTTAGTAGTTGGTGAATTGGTTTATTTTTCTTTTTGCCCGTACCTTTTTAGGAAGTACGGTCTATAATCACTTCACTAAATTCTCGTATATATAGGATACGGTAATAAAGTGAAGTGATTTAGTCCCATTCCCCAAGCACTTCACTATATTCCTAATATATACACCCCGAGAATAAAGTGAAGTGATTGCAGGGAAATGGGCTAATAGTGGAAGTCAGGCATGAATGTGTATTTTCTGCCTGTCTCCTGCACTATCATCCGTTTGTTGCGGAGCATGGTGATGAGCGATACCGCCTTTTTATGGTTCAGCTTTACACCCACTGACATATAGGTCTTGATTAAGGCATCTTCCAGTTCCTTGTAGCCGTATTCCTCTTTCAGCCCGAAAACGGCTTCCAATGCGATACGGTGCTGCTGCTCGGTGATATGCCTGTAAGGGTCGAACTTCTCTTCTTCGGGTCTTCCCGGCTTCTTTGTTTCAGGTTTGTATCCCTCAATGAGTTCGGGAAGGGCTTTGTCGTTGATACGGAATGCGAAAGGCTCAAAGTCCATTGCCCGGATGTGAATGGCTGAAACATGGCTGATGTCACCGTTGCCCTTGTCCTTTTCTACCTGCAATACGGTTTCCGCCTTGTTGTTCAACTCCGTACCAATGTGCCCTCTTGCGTTCTCATCCCCTTTGTTCTGATGCAGTATCGTATGGATATGTATCTGCCTGTCGTCCGTCCACTGCATCAGCTTGGATATGATGCGTGTTGATTCACTGGGGCTGTTGATGTCATACACCATATCCCGTATGCCGTCTATAATTACAAGACCGATTTCGGGTGTATTGTAAATAGCCTGTTCCACAATCCTGATACGCTGCTCAGGCGTGTATTTTCTTAAGGCAAGAAATTCAAGATTCTCATTGTCCCTATCATCTGGCAAACCAGCCATTCGCAAAATGCGCGTCATGACTTTCAGACAATGGTAAGGGCTTTGCTCTGTATCAACATAAAGCACTTTCCGCTTATCTTCAGGCAGTTCAGCCACATACCGCAGCACTGTGCCGTTCTTCAATGCAGCGGCTACGATAGCCGATACATTGAACGTTTTTTTACTTTTGGCTTTGCCGATGGATGCGCTGAAATTACCCAATGTCCCAATGACAGAATCATGTACTTTAAGGATTTCAGGTGCTTTCTCATAACTTTTCGACAGGCTCAAACGTGAGGCTTGCCAAAGGATTATGGCTTCTTCAGCCGATATTTCCTTAGTCTCTTTCATATAGTCCATAGCCATGCCTCCCGTTATTTCCGTCCTCCTGTTTTCTTTCCAGCCAGTTCAAGGGCAAGCTCAACATCCACGATAATCTTACGTCCTATCTGAGTGATTGCCTTGTCAATCTTTCCGCTTTTCTTGATACGGTTGGCGGTGGGTAGGCTGCACCCGAACAGTTTGGCTATGCCCAGTATTCCGTACACATATTTTCTTTCTGTGTCTGTAATGGGCTGTGGCTGCGTTTCCGTTTGACGGGAAGCGTGCTTACTTAGGAATATGAACTCTTCACCTGTCATCTGCCAGACGGGTTTTGATAATAATTCTTGAAGATTTTTCATCGTTCAATCTATTTAGTCGTTTAACAATCAGCCCTGCGCACTGGCTGTTATCTCTGTTCTCGAACGATGCAAAATTAGGTAGGGTTGTAAGTGGTAAGGATGTGGTTGATATAAATGGAATATCTTGTTATTTATCTGAATATCAGATAATAAAAATACCACTCAAAAATTTAATTTGAGTGGTAAAAGTGGTTGTTTCGTAAAATGTCAGGGCATATCACAGATTATCGGAATATACCATCCATTTCTTTGGCAAATTTCCGGTTGCTGTCACTGGGGAAATCGGAAACAGGCTCTTTGTACTTTGACTTGTAGTAGCTTTCCTCAATATCCAATATTTTCAGGATATTCCTCTTCCAATTCTCCCTGTCCTGTTTGGGCAGTTTTTCGCTCATCAGGAATATCAGATAGCAGGTACGTATTTTTTCTCTCGGTCTGATTTGGGGTTTGGTGTCGCTTGGTAGCAGGTTCATGCAGGTATAGAAATCATGTTCGGAAATATTCTCGAACTGTTCTCCCACGCAGGTTACATGAATGAGCGAAAGCAGTTCCATATTGAAATACTCAGTCTGTTTCGTTCCCAGCACTTCTTCCTGTATGTTGGGGGCATTTGGTTCTTGTTCGGCTGGCTCTTCCGGCTCGTTTGTTTCATCAAATACATATTTCGCCAATGTCTCTTTGAGGTGGCAGCCCAGCCGATAGATTTCATTGAAACGGCTTTTTGCATATTGCAGGGCTTTCTCTCTGGTCTGTTTTTGCAGATCGTAGAGTTCGGTCAGCTTGTTTTTTTTCTCCTCGTATTCATCTTTGCACCGTTCATATTCCATTTCCGCACGCTTTTCATCCTCTGCAGTGTGTTCCCGATAACCTATGGAATCGTATCGGTGGTATGCTTCGTTTAGCGGAGCATGGAGCTTGGTCGTCTTGTATTGCTGTTCTTCTATGGCTTCTTTATAGATTTCTGAAACTCGGAAGCAGATATTGTAAACGGTCTGTTCATCCGGCATACATCCTTTCTTGTAATAACTTATGTTTTCGCATACTTCCTTTTTCAGGCTATTCAGAATCAGTGTGTATTGCTCCTGTGGAAGATGAAACACCAGTTCAAGAATGGCTGTTTCAAGAACCGTTACATCATTGTAGTCCAGATAGAACTTGGTAATGAATTTCTGCTTTTCAAAAGAGAAACCTTTATTATCAAACCAGTCTTTATATATTCTGTTCAATTCTCCGTATCGGGGAATCAGCGTTGTAATTACATCTTTCATGGACGCAACTATTTTTGAGTGTTATTGTCTTTGTCAAGGAAAGAGGCCAGTTCTTCTTCCACTTCTTCCACGCTGGGCAACGCTGATTTCAGTTTCTCGGGAATCGCTTTGCTCAATTGGTAATCGCTGATGCCGATGGGCTGGTCATAGCCTGTCAATGCGTATTGTGCCACAACTTCGTCTTTTCCCTTGCATAGCAACAACCCGATAGTCTTGTTGTCATTCTCTCCCCTCAGTTTATCATCCACCACATTGATGTAGAAGTTCAGTTGTCCTGCATACTCCGGTTTGAATGGGGTAGCCTTTAATTCTACCACGATATATGCGTGCAACGGAATGGAATATAGAATCAGGTCGGCAAAGAAATCGCTGTTTCCGACTTGGAAGTGCTTCTGCCGGGCAACGAAGGCAAAACCGTTGCCCATTTCCAACAGGTAGCGGGTAACGTGTTTCACCAGCTGTTCTTCAATATCCCTTTCGTCTGCTTTTTCTTTGGCTCCTGCCAAATCAAAGATGTACGGGTCTTTGAGTAGGTAATTGGCAAGGTCGCTTTGTGGAGCCGGAAGTGTGGTCGTGAAATTGTTTACCTTGTTGTTGCTGATTTGTCGGCTATACAAATCACTGTCAATTTGCATTTTCAATACATTGCTGCTCCATCCCATTTCCACAGACTGCTTCATGTACCAGTAGCTTAGACCTAAAGGTAGCGAACTGTCAAGTATAGTCATTTGGCTTGTCCAGTTTATTTTGGCTATAGGAGAGGTCAAGAAAACTTCTTCTATTTCCCTGATTCCCATCCTGTAAATGGCAGACACGGTTTTTCCCACATCTTCAAATTGCGCAGGAACTTCCTGCGTAATTGCTAATGATTGACAATCAATCGATTGCATTTGCGCAGTAAGTTCCTGCGTAAATTGCTTGTCATTCAGTTTTAATACTTCATTGGTCACACTCTGTATGGTTGGGACAGACAGGCTTGCATCTGTTTCTATGAAACTTTGCAACGCTCTTAAAGGATATGCTTTTGCAAACTGGCACATATAGGTAAGGTTACGTTCCGAATAGCCTTTCTTTTCAGGGTAATGCAGTCGGATAGCCTTTGCCAACTGCTTGATGATTTTGCTTCCCCATCCGTGCAGCTGCTGGTGATAAAGGATGTAATTGCCTATCTTCCAGTAATGGAACAGCATTTGTGCATTGGCTGCAACAATCAGCCTTACTTGTGCCTGTTCTATTTCCGAACCGACCGCTTGTATGAATGCATCAAAATTCGTTTTCTCTATGTTGGATTCCTTGTTGCTCATATTGTGATGATAATTTCTACAAATATAGTCATTGGTAACTATCTATGAAACTGTTTGATACTTTTATAGTTGATTAAACTTGTTCATGGCATTTGCCTTAATATCATCCGCTATGTCAATGTAGGGTTTCATAGCTTTGTAGTCGCTGTGTCCCGTCCATTTCATGACCACCTGTGCCGGGATTCCGAGAGCCAGCGCATTGCAGATGAATGTCCTTCTTCCTGCATGGGTACTGAGCAAAGCGTATTTGGGTGTGACTTCATCAATACGTTCATTTCCCTTGTAGTAGGTTTCCCGTACAGGCTCGTTGATTTCTGCCAGTTCGCCCAGCTCTTTCAGGTAATCGTTCATCTTCTGGTTGCTGATGACGGGCAGAGCCATGTAATTCTCGAAATGGATGTCCTTGTATTTGTCCAGTATGGCTTTGCTGTATTTGTTCAGTTCAATCGTCAGGCTGTCGGCAGTCTTGACTGTGGTTATTTCGATGTGGTCGGACTTCACATCGCTTCTTTTCAGATTGCGAACATCCGAATACCGCAAACTCGTAAAGCAGCAGAACAGGAAAACATCACGCACACGTTCCAGGTATTGCTTATCCTTGGGTATCTGGTAGTCTTTCAGCTTGTTCAGTTCATCCCAAGTCAGGAAGATTACTTTTTTCGAGGTGGTTTTCAGTTTCGGTTTGAACGTATCGTATGCAATGTTCTGATGATGTCCTTTCTTGAAGCTCCAGCGCAGGAACCATTTGAGGAATCCCATTTGCTTGCCGATGGTGCTGTTTCTCATATCCTTGGTGTCACGCAGGAAGTTGACGTATTCGTTCAATCCAAACTCGTTGAAATAGTTGAACGTTGCATCCTCCTTGAACTCTTTGAGGTGGTTCCTCACTGCTGCAAATTTTTCATAGGTGGATGCCGTCCAGTTATTCTGGTTACCGCACTCTTTTACAAACTCATCGAACACCTCCCAAAAGCTGACAGGGGCTTCTTCCGGCTGTTCTTCGCTGGTGTCTTTCATTCTCATGTTGAAAGCTTCCTTCAACTGTTGGGTCGTTGGCATGACCTCCTGCACCTCAAATTCCTTGAAAATATTCTGGATTTCGGCATAGTATTTCAGCAAGTCCGTATTGATTTCGGCTGCACTTTGCTTTAGCTTGTTGGTACATCCGTTCTTTACCCGCTGCTTATCTGCATCCCATTTGGCTACGTCAATCCGGTAGCCCGTTGTAAACTCGATGCGTTGGCTGGCAAAGATGACACGCATACGGATGGGTACGTTCTCTACGATTGGCACACCGTTCTTTTTCCGGCTCTCCAATGCAAAAATGATGTTGCGCTTGATATTCATAATTGGGTGCGTTTGAAATTCTACACCCAAATATACACCCAATTATTGAGATAGCAAAAGACATTTAGAAACATTTACTTTTACTCTATATTGTAATTTACACTTGATTATCAGTCGTTTGCAGTTTTATGATATTCTGTGAAAGTATAAGTTCGAGAGCCTGTCTCTCCGCTGAAGAAGTAAAAAACATGAAACTCCCTGTAAAGCATTACTTTACAGGGAGTTTGTTTTTTTTGAATAATAGAATAATGTAGCTTTAATTCTGATTTGTTGAGGTTTTTTCACTATAATCGGTTAAGCTCATTTCTTATTTGTACACTCTGTTGTTCGAATTGCTTTTGACTGTGGTCTATATCAGCAATACCTGTGTCAGGGTTTGAATTCTTTTACTGCTCGTTCCAGTCTTTCCAGACTTAATTCTCCGGATTGTCTCCACAGTTGTTCGCCCTTTCTCATTAATATATAGGTGGGAGTATTTTCAATGGTATACAGTTCTGCAAGAGCACGCTCTTGATCGATGTCAATTTGTACTACCTCAAGAGTCCCTTCCATTAATTTTTTAAACTCTTCTATAACAGGATGCATTCTCTTGTTTTCAGGTTGCCAGTGGGCATAAAATTCGGCCATTATCCAATCGCCGTGAGTTAACTTTTCTTTGTTCCGTTCTTCACGGGCTTCCTTCTTTTCTTTCATATCGATAAAGTTTTAAATGATTAATTGTTGTTCCAACAATAAAGAAAGAAAAAATGTTTGCGGGAGGAGTGAGAATAAACATAGATTAGGGCTTAATTACTTCTCATATTATCTTTTATATGAGTGTTTGTTTAAATACTTGTTATTCTATATAATTAATTTTACTTTTAAAAGTTATATCATTTTCTAATATCGAAACTTTGTTATTTTGTTTATGCGATTTGTGCAAAACCTTTCTTGTCTAACTTTTTTTTTTTATATTTAGCAACTTCGCTGACTTTTACTCTCCTTTTTATTGGTAGTATGGGGGCTTAATTGACTATATTAGAAATGAATACAATTCCGCATTTCCTACAATATCACGATCTTTGTAATGTGAAGATCAGGTAAGTTTCCGTACCGCGTGATACATAAAGAACGCAAAGAAACTTCCTTTAAATGCATCGCTATTTGGCGGATGCATACACTAAACTAAGAAAAGAAAGTTTGATAGGAAATGAAGAAAAGTGGAAACATATATATTAAAGGCTTGCTCTATTTTTTATTATTGATGATGTTTTCATCTTGTTTTGATGATACTTTCACTGATAATAAAACAAGCGATAATTCATATATAATGATTGGAGGAACAATGACGCGGGCTGCAACCAACCCGGGAACTGTTCCAGATGACTACATCGTTAAATCACTTCGTGTTTTGGCATTTGAACAATCTACCGGAAAGTGTGTATCTAACAAACGTTATACTGCTGAAAATGGAGATGTTATAAAGCACTCTATTGATGCCGGCGATTATAATTTTGTTTTTCTTGCTAATGAACCGCCCCACGAGCTTATCATAAATGAATTGAATGGAATCACGAAATATACGGATCTGGATGAGATTGCATATCCGGAATATTTTTTCTCGTCCGAACAGATTATTCCGATGATACAGGAGATTAAAGGTGTAAAAGTCCTGTCGGGTGGACAAGGTGCTGTATTAAGTGATAATACAACAGTGAATCCACTGCAATTGGCTCTTGAAAGATTGGCAGTACGGATTGATGTGGTATTAGAGTCGGAAGATGATCTGGAGGACATTTTCTCTGGACTTGTATTTGAGAATATTCCGGATGTAGTACCTCTTACTTCCAATTATCAAGGTGTGGTTGGACAGAACAATACCCGTACTTTATCTAAAGATGATGATGGAAGTTATTTCTCAGACGAGACTCCAACCAGTGGAAGAGTCTGGGCGAAGAGGATAAGTAGAATTATTTTGCCTGCTAAGGAATTAAGTACAGTAGGTGACAAAACGAAGGCAGTAATTCTTACAGTGGATATGGGGAGTCACTATAGTCCTTTTTGTGAACTACAGATAGCTTCTAATCCGGTGAACTACAGTTTGCCTGGTAATACAATGCTGGATTTGCACGGTATTATTAAGGAACCGTTGGAAATGAATATAAAAGCTTCCAAATGGGTAGATGTAGATAATAATTGGAACATAGATAATCAGCGTATATTAAGAGTTTCGCATGTGGATGCATCGATAACTGACTTTAACGGTAGCCGGATTTCATTTTGGTCAAACATGCCTGTAGTCAAAGTACTGCCCGAAGCATACGATGTAGATGCTGGTAAGATGGTGGAAACCAACCGTATTTTCAATAGTCTGGCATCTCAACGTACTTCGGACGGGAGTACTGCTCCCGAGCGGTTCATGTATACAGTTAAATACGAAAATGGGCAAAGAACAGGTACGGGATATATGGACTTATTGGCTGACGGATGGGTTGAAAAAGAATACTGGGGAGTTGGAGTTAATGATTATGTCAGTTTGGCCAGAAATGTGAGTGGTACATATAAACTTACGTTGTCGGCTGAGAATGAAGATGGCAGTAATGCTTTACAAAGGGAAATTACAGTTAAGATAATACAAAACGGTAAACGTCTTCAATTTTATCATCCGGCAGTGGAACCGTCAAATGGTGCTACGGGCTATGCTGGTGCCTTTTGGAAGAACAATCAGCGTGGAGAACGTATTATCATGGGACAACATGCCAGGGCGGGAACAGATGCTGAGACAATTGCGGATTGGAGTGCATGGGTGGACGATGACCCCAATAAAATGGTTATTTTGAGTACAACACCCAGTTTAGATCCTAATGTCGGAACGGCTAATCCTGGATATGCCGAAGATTTCCTGGTAACACCCAATTCCCAAAAAGGGGAGGATGGTAAAAGTGTAACAGGTAAAGGACGTATTTATTTCCGTATTGGATTGACGGGAACAAATACTACGAATACTCCAAGATACGCAACAGTAAAATTGAAATATTACTTATGGGGATGGGGGGATCCTGTAATAGCAACCCTCTACTTAAGGCAAGGCGAACAACCGGATTATTTATATACCGGACGATCAGGATCGAGAGCATTTGCTGTTTACAATATGACTCATAGCAGTTTCTTGACTGCCCCTGCAACAAGTCCTTTTAGCATTGTTGTGAATAGAGGAAATGCTTCGGAAGTAGATTTTCCGACGAAAGCAGGAGCCCATTTCCAATGGGCAAGATTGAAACCGGGATCATATGGTAATTATTCCGGTGGAACGGAAACGGATGCAAGCTATGACAGTTTTGGTTATAGGGCATTGAATCCGCGTCCTGATATGAACGCGGTTAATCTTACAGGTTGGGGATGGAGCTATTATAAAAATTACCAGTACTTGATATGGGATAATGGAAACGCGTCTGAAAGTTATAGTACTGATTATGAAATCTGCCCTAATGGTTATCACCGACCGAATGACGGAAGCATATCCGGAGGATCGGTGGCATCGCATAACAGTTCACAGGCGGATGCGAATGCGTCGGAATGGAGAGCATCCATTTTTGCGAATCCGATGACGGGTGATGGAAATGAATTGTATAATCCGAATCATCCGGATTATAATTCGAACCGTACGTCTGATGGTCAGCCGACATCGCCTTCGTATTATGCTCCTGTACCTCTTCCCGAGAATATGACATTCGGGTTTTATGCAGATGGGTATTTTGACAGGCACCCAATAGAACAGAATTTTCTTCCTGGTAATAATGTGCAATTTGGAGTTACGATAAATAGTGCGGATGCCGCATATTGGGGATGTCTTTTCTTTAATGGTAGTAAGTCCTTGTTTTTCCCTGCTGCGGGTAGGCGGAACTATGGCGTGAAAGGAGCAGATGGGGCTGGTATGTTGGAACATCCGAGTGCTGGATTTTATATGACAGCGTCAGCTGCTGATATTCCTGAAGATAAAGGTACAACCCATATTGATTGGAGCTCCGTATGGAACATGGAACTAAGCTATATGGAAACGGCACCTATTAGTACTTCGTTTAAGAATGGATTTTCTCTACGGTGTGTGAAGAATGAATGAATTAATGAGTGAAGAATGAGATTACAAATTAAGATATATATGCTCTTCTGGCTACTTTTCTGTATGGTTTCATGCGTACTGGAGAAGGAGATTGATCCGGCAGAACCCAAGGAGGAAGTCGGCCAGGTCAGCATCGAGCTGTTTACAAGACTAAGATCATACGATACTCCTGTGTCCAGAGCGGAAGCACTGGAAGACGTAGTATCCAAAGATCCCTGGGTACTTGTATTCACTGATGCTGGTGATGGCATAGCTGATAATGCTGTATTTGCAGAAGCAGCACAAGCGAACATTAATGTTGGTAACAAAAGTTATGTTTTGCTTAAGCCACAGAGTGTTACATCCTGGATTTTGATATTAGCCAATCCGCAAGAGAAGTTCTATAGAGGTAATACGCCTTATGACTTTTCGGTTGCTAATTTCAAAAGCCTGTTCACGGGGCAGAGGCTTACTGATGTGACATCTCAGATGTCAGCTATACCATTAAACACTGTAAGTGAACCTCCATTCGTGGGAAAAACGTTGCCAATGAGCTATCTGTACAAAGCTATCGGGGGGATTAATTTAAATACGAAAATAGGTACCGATGATGTTCCGTTGGAGTTGACGCGTGCGGTAGCCAAGATCGTTGTTAAGAGTAATGCTGCAGACTTCACCTTATGGGGGATACATTCGGTACATAATCTGAATAAAAATACGGTATTGCATAATCTTTCCGGCAATTTGGAAACGGCGGCGAATATGCTGAGTTATATTAGGAGTAATACGAATGAAGATTTAGTTTCTGCAACTACTAATGTGGCCGATCCTATATATGTATATGAAGCAGAGGCGAACAGCAGTGCTTATGCTTATATGATCATACGTGCATCTTATAAAGGAGTTCAATATTATTATAAGATGGCTATAGCTGATGGTGGTCTCAACTATATGGATATAAAGCGTAATCATGAATATGAGTTTACGATCGTATCTGCCAACTCTCCGGGGTTTGCCACTTATGGTGATGCCATGTTGTCGAAGCCTAATAATATGAATTTAAAATATGAAGTTACGATAACAGATATATCTTCTTATGAAATTAAGGCCAATAGTGAATATTTTCTTGCTGTAAGCAATCGGCTTTGTATCATTTATGATAATACGGTGAGTTCTGGAAATCAGTATGTTGCTTTTACATTAACAACGAATTGTACTTATGCAGATCAATTCTCGAATGGAAGCAATTATCTGAAGGTAGCGAGTGGTGGGATGACGATTGTTTCGCCGTCGCCTGCAAGAATTCCTTCTGCTACGAATCTGGCTCCTCTGGTCACAATGAATGTGATAGTAAAGCTTCCTGCCGGTAGTGATGATAACTCAAGTATTAACATAAAGCTTGGTAATATCGAGCAGACAGTCAGTATTGTGAGAAAACCGATTATTCCGGCTGCAGGAGCTGTTATAAACTATTACACGGAGAATTCCAGTACTTATGATTTTGAATATTATCTTCTTACAGCAAAAGTGGATAATTCAGCCAATGTACCGTGGATTACAATGAAAAACAAATATGGTGTGGTTAGTGCCGATCCGAATAGTATTTTGGTAGAAGACGGAGTAATTGATATAAACGTGGCTTCCACTTCTTCTGCAAGAAACCAGGTGATCTATCTTACAACGATACAAAATCCGAGTGAACCTCAGGATGATAATGAAGATATGCCGAGGCGAATCAAAGTATTTTTATATCAACAAGGATCTTGATAACAGAAAAAATAAAAACTTGATAAATGAAGAAAGTATTCATACTCATATTAGTCATACTTTGCACTTTTGCGGTAAACAGCAAAGCGCAGAAAGTTGCCGTCAAAAGTAATCTGCTTTATGATGCTACTACTACCCTGAATCTTGGTCTGGAGGTTGGCCTGGCACGCAAGTGGACGCTCGACGTACCATTCAATTATAATCCGTGGAAATTTAATGATGGGGCCAGGCTCCGGCATTGGGGAGTTCAGCCGGAAGTCCGTTACTGGTTTTGCGAAAGCTTCAGACGTACATTTATAGGAGTACATGGTCATTACGCCGATTTCAATGTAGGAGGATTTCCCGACTGGTCGTTTATCAGTGAGAATATGCAGAACAACCGATATCAAGGCCACCTGTACGGTGGAGGTATCTCCGTAGGGCATTCGTGGATTCTGAAAAAACGCTGGAGTTTAGAAGCATCTGTCGGAGTAGGATATGCGCGTATTGTGTATGAAAAATACCCTTGTGCAGAGTGTGGTACTAAGATAAAGGATACGAGTAAGAACTATTTCGGGCCTACCAAAGCGAGTCTGTCACTTATTTACGTAATAAAATAAAAAGAGAATGATGAAAAGGAATCTACAATTCATCGTATTTGTATTAGCTGTTTTATGTCAGAATATGAATTTGGCTATGGCTCAGGACCGCTCTTATGAGGGTGTTGTGTCAGTGAAACCGATGCAGCTGGAACAACGGGGTGATTTTCTTCATATAGATATTGACTTTATCATGAATAATGTGAAGGTTAAGACAGCCCGGGGAGTCGATTTTATTCCGCAGCTGGTTGCTCCGGAATGTACGTATAATCTTCCGATAGTATCTATCAAAGGAGGTAACGAATATATGGCCTACGAACGTCGGCTTGCGGTGATGAGTGCTAAAGAGAGAAAGAGTTATGTGCATCCTTATGTCGTTGAAAAAGGTAACAAAAGAAGAAATGATACCATTCAATATAGATATATATTGCCTTATGAAGCGTGGATGGAAGATGCTAAACTGGTTTTACAGCGTGATGAGTGTGGATGTGGTGAATCGACCTTGATGAGTGTAGAGCCACTGATTGATAAGGTTACATTAGAGCGCATACTATTCCCGTATGTTGTGGCACCTTACCTGGCTTATTTACAACCGGTGGCCGAAGAAGTAAAGCGGCGTGATATACAGGCAGAATGTTTCCTGGACTTTGAGGTGAATAAAGTAAATATTCGTCCCGAATACATGAACAACCCTAAAGAGTTGGCTAAGATTCGTACGATGATTGACGATCTGAAGTCCGATCCGAGTATCAAGGTAAACAGACTGGATATTATTGGTTATGCTTCGCCCGAAGGATCATTGGCGAACAACAAACGCCTGTCTGAAGGACGTGCCATGGCATTGCGTGATTATCTGGCAACCCGGTATGATTTTGCCCGGAATCAGTATCACATCATCTTTGGCGGTGAAAACTGGGAAGGACTGGTGAATGCACTTGATACCATCGATATAGAGTATAAAGATGAGATACTGGACATCATTGAATATACTTCTCTTGAACAGGGAAGAGAATCTAAGTTGATGAAGCTTCGCGGAGGTGTACCTTACCGTTATATGTTGAAAAATATATTCCCAAGCCTGCGTGTTGCTATTTGTAAAGTGAATTATGATATCAAGAACTTCGATGTAGACGAGGCACGGGAGGTGATAAAGAAACGTCCTCAGAACCTGAGCCTGAACGAAATGTTCCTGGTGGCCAACACTTATCCGGCAGGTTCGCAAGAGTTTATTGATGTATTTGAGACCGCTGTCAGGATGTATCCTGAAGATGAGGTGGCTAACATGAACGCCGCTGCTGCAGCTCTTTCACGCAATGACCTGATTTCTGCAGAGCGTTATTTAGGTATGGTAAATTCTAAAAAGCATTTACCGGAATATACAAATGCTATGGGTGTATTAATGTTATTAAAAGGAGAGTATGACGATGCGGAGAAGTATTTGAAAGCCGCTGCCGAATCGGGTCTGGAAGCTGCCGGACACAATTTGGAGGAACTGGCTACGAAAAAAGCGAATGCAGCTGAAATTGAGAATAAAAACCAAAAACAAAAGAGATAAATATTTTAGTTATAAACACTTTAAGTTAATTGTAAACAATGAAAAAGAAGAATCTTTTTATGCTGGCACTTGCATCTTTGGCATTTGTAGCATGTAGTAATGAAGACATCGTACCGATAGAAGATATCGATTATGGTGTAGCAACCGATCCTAAGGGGGATGCGTGGGTAGCTGTGGGGATTATAACTCCGTCTCAGTCTCGTGGCTTGAATAATCCGGATTATCAGAACGGAACTGCCGTTGAATCGGAATTGAAGAAAGTAAGAGCTATTTTCTTTACGGATGATGCTGATCCGAAAGTGACAGCTGATATATTATTGACATCAGCCCAGGCAGGTGTGGATGCTGCCGGACAACCTACAGGAAGTGCGGGTACTGCATTTAAAGTTCCGGCAACTTCTAAGCGTATTTTGATTGTAGCCAATCCTTCTCCAACCTTCCAGAATGATCCTGTTAATAGTAAATGGTCTACCAACACAGCGTATTCCGTTGTTAATGCTGCTCTGACAAATACAGCGGCCAGCATTTCTTCAACCGATGGTTTTATGATGACGAATGCCAAGGGAGAACTGGAACCTTCGATTACTGCTGCTGATGTTACTGCCGGTTTGGGTGTTTTGGGTGATCCAAAATCTCTGACTCTTTATAAAACAGATGCCGGAGCAAAGGCCAATCCATTGACTATCAATATTGACCGTGTTGTAGCAAAAGTTCGTGTTACTATTACGCAAACAAGTGCTAAGGCAGATATATCCGAAGCAAAATGGGTATTGAATACAACGAACAAGAGTTATTATCCTCTCTCTAAGAGAACTCCGACATGGCTGGAACAATATGCAGGTGCTGGAGGAGGTTTCCGTGCTCCGTTTGACCAATATAAGAAAGGTTCTTATAGAATAGACCCTAATTATGATGGGAATCATGCAGGTGCTTACAATGTATATGATGAAACTCATGATGAAGTAGCTAATCCGATTCCCTGGCATACAACAGGCGAAAGTGAATATTGTCTTGAAAATACTCAGAATCAGGCTGGTAATACGCATGATAATACAACGCAGATATTGGTGAAAGCTAAATATATGCCTAAAGAGTATAAGAAAGCAGATGGTACAACTACTACTACTCAGGAAACCAATGGAGACTGGATGTTGATTGATGGTGGTTTTTATACCTTTACTACATTGATGGACTGGATTGAAAGAGAACTGAAATATAAGTATCTTAATAATCATCCGGATCCTACTGTAATCACTACACCTTTGACCACTGCGTTCAACAAATATCTGGAAGGAATAAGTCTGACTGCTGTATCTCTTCCTGCTACAGCTGACGCTGCTGCTATTGCACTTCTTAAAACAGCTTTCGAGGGTAAGAAAGCTGACATCCTGCTCGAAGATGACAGAGCAAAAACTGTAGATGTTCTTACTTATTATAAGGGAGGTTATAGCTTCTATAAAGCGATGATCAAGCATGATGATACCAGTTTAGCTACCAATGAATTGGGTGAGTTTGGTGTAGTTCGTAATTCTGTTTACGATATTAGTGTCACTAAATTCAATGATCCTGGATATCCTACCATTCCTCCTGTAACAATAGATCCGGATGAGGATGATGATCTCCGTATGTCTATTCTGATTGATGTTAATCCATGGACATGGTATGTTCAGGAAGTAGAATTCTAATTTCAGATTAGTAGTTTTATTTAATTCTTTATTTAAGTGTTGTGGGAGATAAGTATGCTCCCACAACCTTACTTTCAACTTTAGGAAGTTTCCGGTAGCTCTTCTATAAAAATTCCGGGATATTATAGCTTGATAGAACAGTTGTTTGGTTCTATCCCCAAAATTGGAAATAACGAGAAAAGAACCCGTTTCTTTTCCACTCTATATATGATTAAATTAGAAAAATAGAAACTATGAATCTGAAAAGCCTTATACATTGCATTGCCCTGGGACTTCTTGTTGCCTGTTCCTGGATGATGACCTCATGCGATAGCTTTAACGAAGATCTGCCGGAGTGCCGTTTATTCGTTAAGTTCAAGTATGATTATAATATGCTTTTTGCCGATGCATTCCATACGCAAGTAGATAAAGTGGAACTTTATGTATTTGATGAAGAAGGTAAATTCATGTTCAAGCAGGCAGAGGAAGGCACTTCACTTGGAACCGGTTATTACCGCATGGCTGTAGAACTGCCTGTCGGAAAGTATCAGCTTATGGCATGGGCAGGAGCACGTGATTCATACGACATAACTTCACTGACGGCAGGAGTCTCTACCCTTACGGATTTGAAATTGCAACTGAAACGTGAAGAATCTCTCATTATGAGCCGGAAGCTCGAACCGTTGTGGTATGGTGAGATTATCGATGTGGAGTTCACAGGTACCCGTAACCAGACGGAGTTGATAAATCTCATAAAAGACACGAATAAGGTAAGATTCCTGTTTCAGGGATATTCGGATGACGACTGGGCATTGAACATGAATGATTATGATTATGAAATTATCGAATCAAATGGTTATCTGAATTACGATAACTCTTTGCTGGATGATGATGCTCTGAGTTTCCGCCCTTACCATATGGAACAGAATGATCTTTCACTTGTAGCGGTTGAACTCAATACAATGCGGTTTATGGCAGATCGTCCCACCCGTTTTATCGTGACGGAGAAAGCTACGGGACGGAAAGTTTTCAATATCAATCTGACCAATTATTTGAAAATGTCTGCTATGGAAGGAAGTTTTCCTAATGCACAGGAGTATCTGGACCGTGAAGATGAATATAAGATATCCTTTTTCTTTTCTGAATCGTGGCTGGCCGTACAGATCAATATCAATGGCTGGACGTATCGCTTTCAGGATGAAGACGATTTTTGATAAAAAGGGTATAGGCTGACATATTGAATAAAAAGATAAAGAGAATGTATATAGTATTCTCTTAAAGGCACTTATACTTCTTCGATGTGAATCGCAGGGTATATTATATTGTTTGTTTTGTTTGTGTGTGCCCCTATTTCCTCTAAGTGTAGATGTGTAATAGGGGCTTTTTTACAAAACAATTAAAAGAATATTAATAATCAAAACCAACTGAGGAAAATAATAATGAATTCAAAACTTGAAAAAATTCTGATGCAAGAAGCATCCAATACCAACCGTATCTATCTACACTATCGCCCGCAGCACGAGCATTGGGTAGCTTATGAGCAGTCGGCACTGAATCTGCTGTCGCTTGCTCCTCTGTTGTTACCCGATGAGGAGATATTCTCCGATGCAGAAATACGTCTTCGTTATGCTACTATCAATTTTGAGCAAATGGATCGTTATAACTTACCAGCCTACTGCACCTTGTTGGGAGACGATATAATGGTGCTGGGCACCGAACTTCCTTTAGAAGAAAATTAATCTGTTAACAGGAACTGCGTTGCCTGCTTGCAGGCAAGGCGTAATCTCCATGGAGGCAAGGCGTGGTCTGCGTGGAAGCAAGGCGTAGTCTGTAAGCAGGCTTTACAGGCTCTGTGGAGGGGGTATGTCATTCCCCTTTTTTATCTTCCGAATCATTCTATGTAGTTATGGCAGAGTCTGTTTTATATATCGGCCATATCCATTTTTGCTGTCTGCCTGTTTGGTGTAATATAAAGGCGATATTTCTTTCATATTAACGGTTTTTTATTGATACAGGAAGTGTCAATAAAAATAAAAGATCTGTTATTATGAAGAAACAAAAATACACATCGTCTCCAGGGAATAGACCGGATCATCTGTGGAGGTCTCTGGCCCCAGATTGGATTATTGAGTACTTCCAAAGTGTATAAAGAGTTTAAACTCTCCCTTTCTGAAGAGTGTATGAAACGGTTTATGCAGACAGAGCACCTACGCTGGAATACGAACGTACAATTGCCGGATACAAGGCAGGTGAAGTAAGAGATTCGGTATATAAAATACATCCGCATATCCGCCCCTATTGTGAACTGTCGAAAGAGGTTCTGATGAATGATCAACGAGTGATAGATGCTTTGCCTAAACTGGTACAAATGGAAGGCTATGAGATTGAGCGAAGTTAAAAGAAATGCTCCATGAATATATATCCATAGAGCATTTTTTTTCATTGGTTTCTTTCTTTTATTTCACTCTTACGATGTCATAGTTCAAGTCGCTGACAGCTTCTTGCAGACTATCATTTGATAATGTCAGAGTCGTATCATTGGCAATAACGAAGTATACAGGTTCGCTACCGTCACTTGGGGTTAGTTTCAGAGCGGCTTTCTTTTTGTTTTTAACCGTTTTCTGAATCATCTGTGGTTTACCTTTTGAACTGAATGTTTTATCTTTGCCCTGGCCTTCTGCATCCAGATAAGTCATATCCAGTGTGTAGGTAGTATCATTGGCATCGGCAAGCATATTCAGGGTCAATACGTAGCGAATACCCGGACCGTCAGCAGCAGGAAGGGTACCTTCATAAACTTCGGTTGCTTCTACTGTGGGTGACATTGCCTCAATGGCAAGACTGTCTGCTTCAGCCTCTGCGGCTTTGTTTGCTTTTGATTGGCATGATGCCAAAGCAGCTACGACGGCTGCCAACATAATTACTTTTTTCATTGTTAAGTGCTTTAAGTTAATATAAAAAGTGAGTTGCTTAATTACTCTTCTTCTTTTCGTATGACAAGCAGCTTATCAACTCGTCCGCGGTCCATATCTACTACTTCAAACAACAGATTTTTATAAGCGAAGGTATCTCCTGCTTTCGGGATACGTCCTATGAGGAACATTGCCAGTCCGCCTAAAGTGGTGAAGTCTTCCGAGTCTATATCGTCATAAGAGAGGATACCCATTTCTTCCATAAAATCACCTATATTCATCGAGGCTTCTACCAGCATAGAACCATCCTGTCTCCGCACAATCTCTTCTTCTTCCGTATCATCTTCTTCAAGAATGTCTCCAAAGATACTCTCGGTGAGGTCATGCAGGGTTATAATACCCTCTGTGCTGCCATACTCGTTAACAACAACTGCGAACTTGTTTTTGTTCTTCTTGAATAGCTCTAAAACTTTTTTAGCATACAAACTTTCGGGGATGAACAGTGCCGGGCGGGCTATTTTACACAAGTCGAACTCCTGATGACTTCCTATCATCAGTATGATGTCTTTTACCGAAACAACGCCTATAATGTCATCTTTATTTTCGTTCACCAGCAGATATTTGCTGAAATGCTCATTATCAATAATTCGCAATACTTCTTCTTTTGTTTCATTGGCAGACAATACAACAATGTCACGGCGATGTGTCATTAGTTCATTGGCCCGTTTATCCGAGAAGCGAAACACATCTTTCAACATTTCTGTTTCATCTTTATCAATCACACCCTGTTCGGAGCTTTGGTGAAGAATCATTTTAAGCTCTTCTTGTGTCATCATGCGTTCTTCGCTTTTCAGTCCGATGAGTTTGTTGAGAAGGCGGGTTGAAATACTCAATAACCATACAAAAGGGTAAGAGATTTTGGTGAGTAAAATCATGATGGGGCTTAACATCGTTGCATATCGTTCCGGATTACTCAGAGCGATAGATTTGGGTACCAGCTCGCCGACAATCAATGAAAGATAAGTGATGACAGCTACGGTAGTAATCATTGCCAGGTTTTTAGCATAAGGTTCTGCTCCCGGAATCATAGCGAAGAGTGGTGCTACGTCATCGGCGATAGCTACACCACCGAAGGCACCCGATACAATACCGATTAATGTAATACCGATCTGGATAGTAGAAAGAAACTTTTCGGGTTCTTCCAATTGTTTCAAAACTCCACGCGCAGATTTGTTTCCTTTTCCGGCAAGAGTTTCGAGACGTGCTTTACTTGAAGATACTAAGGCGATTTCGTACATGGCGAAGACGCCATTTAAGAGAAGTAAAAGAATAATAATTATAAATTCCATATAATATATGAATGATTTCTGTCCCGAAAATTACAAGAATCTATTGAATTAGTTTAGATATGGAATGTATATTAATGAATATTTAACGTTTACAGAGGGATTCGTCTAATTAAACAAAAAGAGTAGTCTCTACGACTACTCTTTTTAAGTAGTATTTCAAATTTAGTTCATACTATGACAGCGTTTTATTGAAACGCAAATGATCGCAAATTTTCGCAGATTAAATGGCTGCGCTATACTTGAGCGATGATATTCTTTGCGTGAATCTGCGATAATCTGCGTTTCAATAATAATATCATATAATTTAGAACGATTACTTACTTTTATTTCTTAGTATATTCATCAGCTTTGGCCTTCATACGTGCCACTCTTTTCTCTGTTTCGGGATGTGAAGAGAATAACTGACGGAATTTGGAAGACTTAGGTGCATCCTCCGAAAGTTTGAGTAACTTGCTCAAAGCATTGTGCATAGCATACGGATCAATGTTGTTTTTGATACAGAATTCAAAACCATAATCATCGGCCTCATTCTCCTGTTTTTGTGAGAATTGTGCTCCTGCCAATGATTCGGCAAGTGCACCCAAATCGGAATCTGTCATTTTGGCTACCGTTTCACTGGCGGCACCCGCAGCATTCTTAGCTGCCGAACGTAAATAGGCATTTTTCATAGCATCTTTAGAGTCAGTATGGATGACGTGTCCTATTTCATGACCTATTACAGACATTACTTCGTCATCTGTCATCAGGTCCATCAATCCGGCACAGATACGTACGCTACCGTCACCACAGGCAAATGCATTTACATCTATTACTTCATAAACGCCGAAATTTACTTTCAGTCCGTCTACCTCTTTTATATTGCCTACCAGTTTTTCAAGCCTTTTGCCGTATTCACTATCTGGTGCAGTCAGTGGGTTGTGGGTATCCATCCATTGCATATATTCCTTACTCATAGCGGCTACGTCAGCATCCGACAGGGTGATGGCTTTTACGGCATCGGTTCCGGCCTGTACAACTTTGCCTACATTGATTTTTTTTCCTCCGATCTTAAACTGAGCCGAAGCACTAAAACTTACTCCACAGATCAGTGCAGCCATTAATACAAATCTTTTTTTCATATAATTTTCTGGTTTTTGATTAATAATATAGTTGATTTTCGTGTTAATATTCAAATGTAATGCCAAGCGTAGGCATCAATGTACCGCTTTTCTGTTCGATATATTTCATTTTGTAACGTTGTTCGGCTATGGGGGCTGACGGGTTTTCAATAACTCCGGTACTCATATATATATCCGGTTGTTTGAAAGTACTCTTCGTTACATTTTGCAAATCGATGTAGAATCCTAACATACAACGTTTGAGGTAGAATGTTTTATCTACCCGTACATCTATCTGTCCGAAAGCCGGTAAACGCCCCGTATTATATTTACTGTAATCATAGTAGGGCCTGCCTTGTGCATTCCATGCAGTGACTAAAGAAGATTTATCCGTATCATAAGGTGTATAGGGGGCACCTCCGATACAGCTTACTTTCATTCCGAAACTCCAGTGGTGTGGGAAGTTGTATGTTCCACTCAGATTGAAGATGTAGCGGTTGTCCCATGCTGAGGCGATGTATTCGCTTTCTTTATTGTTTCGGTATTCACTCTTGAAGAGTGTGAAAGAGGAGGCTAAATTTAACTTTTTGGCAATGAGCCATCTCAATAATACTTCTACACCATATGAACGACCCTGTGCGGTTGAAGTCAGTTCTTCGTTGCCTATCACTCCATAATCATTGCCTTTACAAGCAAGTGGGATACCGTCTGATACGGAGTAGGGGATACGGTCATATTCTTTATAGAATCCTTCGGCGGATAGCTCAAAATTACTACTTGTTTGCCAGCTTAGCCCTAAGCTACCCTGACTGACGCTCATATAGCGAAGCCGTTTATTTATCAATTCTCCGCTGTTACCTTTGAAGCCAAGGCCGGTGTAAGGAGGCAACTGGTAGTATAATCCGGCACTACCACTGGCATATAACCCGTCTATAAGGCGGTAGGAGAGAGACAAGCGGGGAGAAAGTTGCTCCGAAAGCTTGTTCATGCGTGACGAATAATTGTTGGCATCCGTACGTACGCCTAACGATGCGGTAAATCGTTCATCAGGTGATGCGTAACTCATTGTTCCGAATATTCCCCAACGTACAAGCCCCAGTGCCGTGTGATAGTCGAATGTTTCTCCTTTCTGGATGTAAACACGCTGAAAACTGGTATTGGTATACTGACTGTAGTCCAGGTTCAGGCCCAAATTCACTTTCCATGCTCCAAAAGTAGAACTATTCTCTAATCTTAATTTTGTCTCCTGCTCTACAGAACGAAGCCGGAGGGTAAGATTCTCTTCCGTGGATTCGTCATTGTGTAGATATTTAGTATTACGGTTGTTCAAATAGCTATGACTGATAACCACTGACTGTACGTGTGCTCCTGCATAGTGGCGATAGACAGCTCCCAACGTGAATGTTTCCTGTTGTATTTTGGGAAGATAGCTTAGTATGTATTCTGCTTTCTCGCCTTCCAGACTGGTGTTGAGTTTCATGTTGTCAATGCCGGCAAGACCTAATACTGTCAACTCATTGCGTTCATCAAAGCGAGTTTTTAGTTTAAATTGTGCATCCGTAAAAGTTGGGAGGAGAGGCAATCCTAACATATCGAATAAGAATTGCAGATAGGACTGACGGACGGAAACCAGGTAAGAAGTCTTATTGCCCAGATGTCCGTTGGAGGCAAGCGATACTTCCGAAGCACCGAGGGTAGCTTTCAGAGAGTTCCGTTCCATATCTCCGTCGCGGAGTTTGAAATCGAGCACCGAACTGAGTGAATTACCCCGGTCGGCAGGAAAAGCTCCCGTATAGAAATTTACTTCCCTGATAAAATCGGCATTGATAATGCCTACAGGACCACCCGAAGCACCTTGAGTACTGAAATGATTGATGTTCGGTATCTCAACTCCATCCAGATAGAAACGGTTTTCGGAGGGCGAACCACCCCGTACAATGAGATCGTTGCGGTATCCGGCAGGTGAAAAGGCTACACCGGGATACGACTGCACTACACGCGAGATGTCACGATTGGCTCCCGGACTTTTCTCTATCTCCTGCAATCCGATAATACGTAGTCCTACCGGACTCTCCAGGTCACGTCGGAAGGGAGAGGCGGTAATAGTGACACCCTCCAGTTCGGTCGGGTTTTCTTCTATCTCTATATCAATGTTGAGGTTTCTTGTAGAAAGGATATATTCGGAAGTTAGTGTGGTCTTATATCCTACGGCAGATGCCTGCAAACGATAGATACCGGGAGGGACCTCTTCGATGGTGAAATGCCCGATGGAATCTGTTACGCTTCCCATACCTGTTCCTGTAATTAATACATTGATAAACTCCAACGGTTTACGACTGGTTTTATCAATGACCGTTCCCTTAATTTGGTGAACTGGTTGTGCTGTTATTGTAGCGAGAAGGCAGAAACAGAACAAGATAAATAGGAATCGCTTTTTCATTAGCCCGGGTTTGTTTTTTTCTGATTGAAATGCAAAATTATATAAAAAATAGTTTGCTTCTTGTTTTTATCTGGTATTTTTGTTTCCTCTTAACTATTAAAGTCGGGTATAATTATGAAGACAGTCCGGTTAATTACATGCAATGATGCCATGCAAGCACATATCTTGCAGGGAGCTTTGGAGAACGAGGGAATAGATTCGTTGTTGCATAATGAGAATTTTTCGTCGTTGCTGAAGAGTTATGTAAGCAATATCTCCGGTGTTGATATATTTGTCAATGAAGAAGATTATGATCATGCTCTTCAGGTATTGCGTGACAATCAGAGTCTTCCTGAAGAGTTGAAATATTGTCCGTTTTGCGGTTCGGCGGATATTACATTTAAGTTACGAAAGGATGGATATATGAAAGCGGCTTGTGCCGTTGTTTTCTCTTTGCTGGCTGCCACTCCTCCCGGAGACAATCATTGGACGTATGAATGCAGGCAGTGTAAGGCCTTTTTTGAGAGGCCTGTTTCGGCTACATATAAACAAGATGAGGAATCATAACTTCAATTTAAATACAGAAATTTTAATACGATGAAAAGAAAAAGTTTATTGTTTGCCTGCCTGCTGTTACTGGCACTTCCGTTTTATGCAGCACAGGTAGACACGGTGATGGTGCAAAGTCCTTCTATGAATAAAGAGGTACAAGTAGTGGTAGTCACCCCCAACGTTGCTTTGGGAAAGAAAGCCGTAGCGTGTCCGGTGGTTTATCTGCTTCATGGTTTTGGTGGCAATGCCAAAACGTGGATTGGGGTGAAGCCGGAGCTTCCGCAGATTGCCGATGAAAAAGGGATTATTTTCGTTTGCCCCGATGGCAAGAACACTTGGTTTTGGGATAGTCCGAAGAATAAAGACGTTCGTTATGAAACATTTATTTCCTCGGAATTGGTCAATTATATAGACGGGCATTACAAGACGGTAGCTGCACCTCGTGGACGGGCCATTACCGGACTTAGTATGGGTGGACACGGCGCACTTTGGAATGCAATCCGCCATACGGATGTATTTGGTGCTGCCGGAAGTACCAGTGGCGGAGTGGATATTCGTCCCTTTCCAAAGAACTGGATGATGCCCGAACAATTGGGTGAAATGGAAACGAATAAGGAAGTGTGGGATCAACATACAGTTATCAATCAGGTTGATAAGCTACAGAAGGATGATTTGGCAATGATAATAGATTGTGGAGAAGCCGATTTCTTTTTAGATGTGAATAAGAATTTGCACAAGCGTCTGTTGGAGTTGAAGATTGATCATGACTTTATCACTCGTCCGGGAGGACACAACGGGCAATATTGGAATAATTCTATTGATTATCAGATTCTCTTCTTTAGCAAATTCTTTAAGAAACAACTGCCGGCAGGGAAGAAATAATCACTGAAAAGCTTGACTTTTGCTTTGCAATGCGTTATCTTTGTAAGCATAATCATAAAGTAGATTCAGTTAGATTGCATGTAAAGGAGGAAGCGAGGGCTTTCTCCTTTCTTTTTTTATATACGCCTCTCAAAGGGTGTGAGTAGGGCTGTGCTGATATGGTTTTTCCCGATATTGATGTAATTTTTCCGGTATGTTGCGGTTCATGACATACTATGTTATGATGCATTTCATACTGTGTTGTGACGTAATGGGTATTTTGTTGAGAAATAACTGCTTTTTAGTTAAGAATCAATAAATCGGCTCTTGACAAGAATGTGTTATTTATTGGGCAAGAGTAACGATATAATTTATTATGCGATTATAACTTTTTCCATTACTGCGGGTTATTTCAGTATACGAACTAAGCTGTCCGGAGGTATCGTTGGTATAAATGTAGGTCGTTATTTCATCTCCTCCTTTGGGTTGAACCGTTCCTAACAGGTACATCGGATTATCTCCTAATAGACGGGCATACATAGCTATAGCGTGAAAATTGAGTGGATATATTTCTGTTAGGAAAAACCAGGGTAGGCGGGAAGTATTCTTTTGAGTGAAAGAGAGCTGGAATATATTTGTTATATCTCCACTTTGTACAGATAACGTAGCATCATGTAGAGCCAGATTATCAAATATGACTTTGGACCGGATATTTCCTTTAACGTATTCTGTTATTCCAGTCAAATAAGCTCCATTAAGTGTGTTGGTCGAATAATCGAAGGTATATTCACGTGTATTACCTCCTACTTCGTAGCGGATACAACTTGTGGCATAACCTTCGGCATTTAGAGTATAGATTGATTTGTTATTTAACTCATCGATAATTATAGCTTCATTTTCTAAATAGGTGATTTGGGTTTCGTTTTCAATTACAGGATCACCATAGATTTGTGTAGAGACATAACGAACCAGTTTATGTCCCTCATTATAATAAAAATTCTCTTCTCGTGTCACGGGTCCTCCGTCATCTTGCATTAGTTCCTTTATTGTGATTTGTTTAAGGGCAGGTGAATCCTCAATATAAATCATTTCCGGCTCTTTGTCGTCATCGCGACAAGAAAACAGTGACATAACTGATACTGTCAGTATAATTAGTGTTTTTAAGTATTTCATTTTAGTTTTATTCCTCCTTTTACCCTGTAGCCTTGTGAGTGATATACATGTTTAAGCGTACGGGTTTCGGGCTTTTCTTCCGTTGTTCCTTCGTCCGGTTTTGGTTTCTCTTCTTCTTTGGGTGGATATGTGCCGTCAATAATACCAAGGGCCATACTGAATAATGTCTCTTCTTTATCTCCTAAAGGCAAGAAAGTGACCAAATTCGTTAGGGAAGTTTCATCCACAGTATACTTAGCTGGGAAACTAACTCCACCATGCGATTCTCCGGCAATATTATAAACATTGCATACCACCGGATTCAATGACCAACCATGCTTCGGATTAATAAAACTTTCTGTTGCTACTCCTGTGGAAGGTAAGGCTGCACCGAGAATCTCCCAATTGGCAACCGGATACAAACAGTCGTAGAATGTTCCTGCAACTCCGGTAGTAGTGCTACTGGTCAGTATATATCCTCCTTCAATGTTCATATTTACGCCACTACCTATTAAATCCGGGTCGAAAAGCAGGCTAAAGTCTTTGTAGGACTGTTTGTTGTTATGCTTTAGTTCGGCAAAAATATGACCTACCGCCTCCTTTGGGGCCAGTAAAGAAGCTAATAACTGGGCACATTCCAATGAGCCTCCGGTATTATAACGCAGGTCGAGCACTACTTTGGTTACCCCTGCACTGGCAAATACGTGAGATATTTCGCGAAGTTTATTATTGTATTTATCTTTCTCAGTAGCAGTGCCTGCTGTGAAGTGGTTGTAGACTATATAGCCTACTGTTACCCCTGTGGCACTGGTTATTATTCTGTAGACAGGAATCGGGTCGTCTTCTACCATTCGTTCGGCTCCCATGTTTATGGTTCTGGTTTCTACCACTACTCCTTTATCCTTTTTAGTCTCGCTGTCTTTTTGTAATTCATACTTACCCAAAGTGAGTTTCAAAGCATTGCCCGATTGCAGGAGCTGGGTCTCATTCTTTTTGGTGATATGTTTATCGTCTACTTTTATAATCCATTCACCACGTTGCAGTTTGGCATCTGCAGCCGGAGATCCGGGAAGAACATTCGTAACTAATGCGTTATAGAGCGTATCTACATTTGAATTTTTTATCAGTGTATAGTCAAATCCATAATTGGGCGACTCCACTTTGTTCAATGTGTCTATGTAGGAATAATTCTTATCGAGAGTAGTATAAATTAATTCCTTTAAGAATTGCGCGGGCGCAAGGAAATATTTGTTGGGAGTCACTGTTGGTATTTCTTCGTACCAAAGATACTCTTGGCGCATCACGCTGTCTATCCAAGTATCCAGTTCTGTTTCGGCTGCATATTCCGGCCAGCGGTCTACTCCACATGAGAACAGGGCAGACATCATTACTATGAACAGGGTAGGGGTGAACAGTATGTTTCTTATCTTCATATCTTTATCATCTTTATAAACTGCAAATGTAGGAAATACTTCGCTTATCTACCACATTTGTGGTATAAAAATGCCTTTAATGTGTGATAGCCTGTAAATGTTTTCGTACCTATCTTTGCACGTATGAAGAATATAGCAGCTTTATTATCCGGTGGTGTAGACAGTTCGGTGGTTGTACACCTTCTTTGTGAGCAGGGTTACAAGCCGACTCTTTTTTATATTAAAATAGGTATGGACGGTGCAGAGTATATGGATTGTTCTGCCGAGGAGGATATTGAACTTGCCACTGTTACTGCCCGCAAGTATGGTTTGCCTTTAATAATAGTAGATCTGCATCGCGAGTATTGGGATAATGTGGCAGCCTATGCCATTGATAAAATAAAGAAAGGACAGACTCCCAATCCGGATGTGATGTGTAATAAACTGATTAAGTTTGGTTGCTTTGAGCAGCGCGTAGGCAAAGATTTTGATTTTACCGCTACCGGGCATTACGCTACAACCTTGCAAAGGGATGGTAAAACCTGGCTGGGTACAGCCAAAGATCCGGTAAAAGACCAGACCGATTTTCTTGCACAAATAGATTACCTGCAAGTGTCTAAGTTGATGTTTCCCATTGGGCATCTGATGAAAAATGAAGTTCGGGAGATAGCTCTGAAAGCCGGGCTTCCCAGTGCCCGTCGGAAAGATAGCCAGGGTATTTGCTTTTTGGGAAAGATAAATTACAATGATTTTGTGCGTCGCTTTCTCGGAGAGAAGGAGGGAGCTGTTATAGAATTGGAAACAGGTAAAAAGATTGGTACTCACCGAGGGTATTGGTTTCATACCATTGGGCAACGCAAGGGGCTGGGCTTGAGTGGAGGTCCCTGGTTTGTGATAAAGAAAGATATACAGGATAACATTGTTTATGTGTCTCATGGCTATGGAGTGGAGACACAATTTGGGAATGAGTTTTCTTTAGGTGATTTTCATTATATAACCGATAATCCATGGCGGGAGAGTGAAGCCGAAGGAGTGGATATTACTTTCAAAATACGCCATACTCCGGAGTTTATTAAAGGAAAGCTTTTCAGGGAAGAGGATCGTTATCGTATCCTTTCTTCCGAAAAGCTGCAAGGTATTGCTCCCGGACAATTTGGGGTGGTGTATGATGAATTGGCTGAAGTATGTATCGGGAGTGGTGAAATTATTTAATTAATGGAAAATTGAAAGTTGAAAATTGAAAGTTAGCTACGCCACTATCACGCTGCATAGTAACTTTCAATTTTCAACTTTCAATTTTCCATTTTCCATTAATTAAATATAGTATTCCGCCAAATCCACAATTCCCGCCCGCATTGCATATTTGGTTGCTTCATGTACATTGTTTACGCCGAGTTTCCGGAATATATTCTTACGGTGACTATTGATGGTATGAAAACTCAGGTTCTTTTCGGTTGCAATCTCTTTGGTTGTTTTACCTGACGCTATTTCTTTAAGGATGTTTTTTTCTGTAGTTGTCAGCAGATGATCTTCCTGTGTGTGAGTACCGGAAGTGGGTTGCTGGTTATTACCCGAAAGTAACAGATTGCTGACATGATTGCAGATGAAACGTTCTTTGCGCGAAGCACATTGCAGGGCAGTGAGTATTTCTTCTTTAGAATTATCCTTCATCACGACACCGAATGCCATGCTGCTAAACAGTATCTGACGAAGGAAACCGATACTTAATTCATCAGAGAACAATAACCAATCTACCTCTTTGAAACGTTCGCGGAGTACAATCAATTCATCTGCTCCGGCAAAATCAAATAAGGTATAATCCAGAATTACTACGGCCTGTGGATGCAGACGTAATTCTCTGATTAATTCTGCTTTATTATCTGCTGTCAGTAGCAGAGATACATCTTTCTGCTTGCTGAGCAGAAACATCATTCCTGCTTTGGTAATGTCTTGATTATCTGCAATGATATACTCTCTCATACTTCATTCCTTTTTATAAAGGTAGCCATCGGCTGATATTTCTTTCGGTAGCACTAAACTCTACACCTATTTTTATCAGTTCACGTCCGTCTGCCTGGTATGGAATCAGATATCCTTTATCATCTATTTGCTGTAAGGCTTCTTCGGCTGTGCCATTGAGCTTGAATTCAAAAACATAGATGAATTTGGGAGTTTTTACTACAGCGTCTGCCCGTCCGCGTGTACTGCGTACTTCAACGTCAGTAAACTGGTCCATTAGTTTAAAGACAAGGTAGAACACTACTTGGTAATGACGCTCGGTTTTATCGTTCAATTCATAAGGGAAATCAGCAAAGAAGGCTTGCAGGCGGGTGAGGAAGGAGTTATAATCACCGGCACGTAACTCCTGGATAAATTTTCCGATGTAGAAACTTTGGTCATTGTTTGCCATAGAGGTGTAAAAGGGTACTAAGAAATTGATGAAGCCATATCGTACCTCATCATTCGGAAACTCCAATAGATAGTTCCCAAATTCTTTATCATAGTCTTTTATCGTCAGATAGCCGCTCTGGTAAATCAATGGAATCGGATTATTAGCATCCACTCTGTATTCTGTAAATGAAGAGGCGGAGGCCTCTACTCCGTCAATCAATGTACGCAGATCGTACTCACTTCTTTGCAACAGTTCCACAAGGAAGGTCGGAGTACCTGTCTGAAACCAGTAATTACTAAATTTATATCCGTCAAAAACGTTGAGAACGCTAAATGGATTGAATACTCCTTCTGTAAACTCGCAGAAATGATAGCCATCATACAAAGCTTTCATCTTATGAAGTGTCTCTTCTGGAGTCAACTGATTCGTTTCTGCCAGTTTCTGTAGTTCCGGAGTAAAAGTATCGATTAATTCTTGCTTAGTAATACCACATACTGTAGCATACTGAGGCTTCATACTAATATCATTTAGCTGGTTCAGATCACTGAATACACTTACTTGTGCAAACTTCGTCACTCCGGTGAGGAAAACAAAACGCAAATAGCGGTCGTAACTTTTTAATACACCATAAAAGGCTTTTAGCGTCTGGCGATAATTATCCAGCAAAGACATATTGTCCAATGCTTGTAGCAAAGGTTTGTCATATTCGTCTACGAGTACCACTACACCACATCCCGTTTGCTCACTGGCACGACTAATGACATAACCAAATCGTTCTTCGGGGCTACGATCTTTTTTCTCATTACCATACAGGCATTCCCATTTCTCCAAATGTTGGTTGAGTATAGCAATTAAATCGTCGGGTGTTTCATATTTTTTGGCATTTAAGTCCAGATGAAGTACCGGGTATTGTTTCCATTCTGTCTCTATTTGTTCAATAGCAAGCCCTTCAAACAATTCCTTTTTCCCTTTGAAGTAAGACTCAAAGGTAGAAAGCAACAAGCTTTTACCAAAGCGGCGGGGGCGGCTCAGAAAATAGGGCTTTCCTGTATTCGCTATTCTCCACACAAAAGCAGTCTTATCTACATATAGGTAATCATCTCTACGAATATCTTCAAAAGTCTGTATCCCGATAGGGAGTTTACGCAATACACTGTTCATGGTTATTTTTTTATTTATTGACCATTCAAAGATACTCATTATTTCCATAAACCATTTCCTGCTTGGGCTAAATTTAAAATACAATAGTAAGCATACAAAATTGGTTTATTGATAATCTGTGTTTGTAAATAGTAAATGGGTTAAGGTAATATGCTGATAATCAATACTTATAAAAGTGTACACTCTTGTATAACTAAAGTGTACATTCTTGTAGTGCAAGGTTGTACACTTATGCATAATATGATTGTACACTTTTGCAATCTCTCTTCATTTAATGAATACAGATAGCTTAAATTACACAGATTTTAATAAAACAGAATAGGGTGATAAATAGAAACGATCCATTATCACCCTATAGTATTATTACTCTATAACTTTATGTTACATCATCTTCTTACCAGGAACGTCCTTTGAATACGTCTGACTGATCCAATGGTACAATATTACCGCTCAGTGTAATTGTATTGTTGTTGAAGTTCGGGTTTACAGTAACAGTGGCATTATTACCTCCATTGGTCAGTGAAATGAATATCTGAGCTGAAATTCCGATACCCTGTACACTGAATGAACAGTTAACATTACCTTTTTTGTCCGTTGTAATTTTCATATCCGATGCGTTACCGTCTACTGTTACACCACCAATTCCGTTAGGACCGGGGTATGGAGTATTGAAAGCAACCTGTACAGTAGATTTCTGACCATTCATCATCACAAAGTTTGTAGTCGTTGATACAAAAGCACTCTGTCCGTTACGGAAGATCACCTGATCAGCTTCGAGCACGAACTGTTTGTTTTTCAGTGCTTGTACAGCCTGCTGATAAGCTACTGCGTCGGCTACTTGTTCTTCTGCTTTCAGTCTTGCTCTTTCTGCGTCTCTTTGTGCTTTACGATCGGCGCGACGTACGGCTCTTTCTGATTCCTGTGCATACATCATGGTAGATGCACTTACCAATACTAATGCTAATAATGCAATAAACTTTTTCATAACTTTTTTTTGTTTAGGTTTAATAACGTTGTTCGTTATTGCAAAAACAACATATAGCAAAGATTGTTCATGAACGTTTCACAATTTTATGAAGTAGTTAAGTTTGTCTATCAGTGGCAAGTAGTTTAGTGGTTATCACTTCATTAGTAGTTAAGAAGTGGATAACCTTGCCACTTGACTCCTGATTAATTCACACATCAATACCTGTGAATGTTTTCAGGGCATACCCTATAAGAAAACTTATTCCGGCCACACTGAAACTGAGTACGGCCATTTCCATAAAACGTTTTCGGAAACTTTCACCACGTGCCACCGAGTAGTAATAATTGAACAATGCTATAATAATAAGTGCCATAGCCAACATTACTCCCAATGCTATCAGTACATTGCTGATTAAAATGAAAGGAGTTACCAGTGCAACTACCGTAATGATATAAGCAATACCTGTGTAGATGGCTGCCTTTGCCGGATGTTTGCTCTTATCACCTTCCGATTTGGTAGACAGGTATTCCGATGATGCCATAGACAGTGCAGCAGCAATACCGGTAATACTTCCTGTCAGTGCTATCAGTTTATGGTCACTCAGTGCCAGGGTGAAACCTGCCAATGCTCCGGTAAACTCTACCAAAGCATCATTTAGTCCCAATACCACAGAACCCATATACTCCAACCGTTCTTCGTTTATCAGCCCGATGAGCTTTTCTTCGTGTATCTCTTCTTCGCGTGACAAACGCTGTAAATCTTCACATTCAGTATACCGGGCATACTCCTGATGGGCACTGTTTTCGCTGGATTCCATAAGTTTAATGGCAAATGTGATACCCAGGATGCGCGCTAACCAGTAGTATTTGGCAATACGCCAGCGGTTGGGCTTCACTTCGGTATTCGTATACTTTTTGAGTGTATAGTAATGGGCTTTCTCTTCGGCAGAGATCAAGCGTAGTACCTTGCTGTTGGATGTGTTTTTTTCAATAGAAGCCAGTCGGTCGTACACAATACTTTCAGTATACTCATTTCGCTGGAAACGAATAAACTTCTCGAGATCTTTTGAGGTTAAATTCATGTTATCTTATTTTTATATTTTAGCTTTCGGGCAAAGATACTACAAATAGACTAAATGTATTCTCTATCTGTTAGTATAGCAATAAAATTTATTAAAAGTTTTCGCTCTGTTGGATTTTTGATAGTACATTTGATCATTAATTGAAATTATTGATATCATGAAGAAGATAGTAACTTTTGGAGAGGTACTTTTGCGTCTTACCACTCCCGGCAATCTGCGTTTTTCACAATCCTGTGACTATGTAGCTACCTTTGGTGGCAGCGAAACGAATGTAGCGGTTTCTCTTGCCAACTTTGGGATACCGACCGAATTTGTAACCCGTTTGCCCGATAATGATATAGCCCGTGCCTGTATCAGTGATCTTCGTTCACATGGACTCCGTACGGATGGTATTATTTATGGCGGCGATCGTATGGGAATTTATTTTCTTGAAAACGGGGCTTCTTTTCGTAACTCAAAAGTAGTATATGATCGGTCGGGTTCTTCTTTCTCTACCCTTCGCCCGGGTATGATAGACTGGGAGACTATTTTTGCTGATGCCGGATGGTTTCATTGGTCGGGAGTAGCCGCTGCTTTGTCACAGGACGGTGCCGATACTTGCCTGGAAGCTCTTCAGATGGCAGACAGGATGGGACTAACGATCTCCTGTGACTTGAATTACCGGAAGAACCTGTGGAAATATGGACGTACGGCAGCTGATGTGATGAAACCGCTGGTACAGTATAGTGATGTGATATTTGGTGCGGAACCTGAATATAAAGAGATATTAGGTATTGCTCCCGTAGGTTTTAAGGCTGTAAACACAGATTATCGACTCAATCTTGAAGGTTTTGAAGAGGTCGGAAAGCAAGTAGCAAAACTGGTTCCCCGTTGCAGGAAGATGTTTCTTGAGCTACGCAATTCTTTATCTGCCAATCACAACCTGCTTGCCGCTGTGCTTTATTCCGATGGATCGTTAAAGCATACGGGGATTTATGATATTACTCACGAAGTAGATCGTGTAGGTACGGGAGATGCTTTTGTTGGCGGACTCATCTATGGTCTGCTCACTTATCCCGATGACGATCAGAAAGCATTGGATTTTGCGTTGGCAGCTTCCTGTCTGAAGAATACTTTCTATGGAGACTTCAACCTGGCAACAGTTGCCGAAGTAGAAGCACTGATGAATGGTGACTCTTCCGGCAGGGTACAGCGTTAACTTCGGAGTAGATGGCGCCTTTGCCACCAGTAACGGATAAAGAGTGCTCCGGTTGCGATCAGAGCCAATGACAATCCGGTATAAAATACGGATATGAAACTGGTGGGTAACAGGTGCAGACTTCGTATGCTGATGCCTAATGAAATCATGAAAATCATGACAATCCAACTCTTTACATCGAAAAAAGAGAAGGGACAATTCTTTTCCTGTTTCTTTTGGGTGATGCGTTCGGTATGTTTATAATATAGTCTTCTGAATATAAGAATGAAGAATAGAAGGAACACTACTGTGGCTTCACCCATTTTGAACAACCAGTATTGAGAATCATTGAGCCATGTCACGATTCCTATTCGCAGTATATTTGCCCCTGCCACTATCCATACGATACCGGCAGTAATCAGTAAAACTTGTCTGTTGACTCCGTATTTCATACATTAAATTTATAGATTGATGCATTAAACAACAAATAGAACTACCATTTAGGTTCACTTACGTGAGAAAAAAGTGATAAATAATGAACAACTGGTCAACAAAACACCCGTACCTATAACTCCATACCAACCAAATGCCTGCCAGAAAGTACCTGCCAGAAAAGTCCCCATTGAACCGCCAACAAAGTAAGTAGTCATGAAAATAGTATTGATGCGATTGGAAGCATTAGGACAAAGCTCAAAGATACTGGTCTGGTTACTCAATTGAATGCACTGCATACCAATATCGATAATAATAATACCTGCTACGATACCCAGATAGGTGTTTTCTCCTGCAAAGAGCAGAAACCACGCAAAAAGTATCAATCCACAACCGATAAAGTTGAACCGGCGGACGCCCACTCTTTTTACGTATTTACCTACCAGTGATGCTGATAATGCTCCGGCTATTCCACAAAGTCCTAACATACCGATAACATTGCTTCCGGCGTGGAAGGGAGCTTGCCCCATTTTGAATGCCAGGCATGACCACATGGCCAGAAAAGAGCCAAATGCCAATGCTGCCCGTATGGAGTAGATTCGTAGCTGTGGGTATTCTTTCAGTAACAGAAACAGTGATTTCATTAATTCACTGTATTTCCCTTTGAATGTGGGTTTTATATCCGGCAGTACTTTAACAACTACCATTCCACATATCAGCATCAGGGCAGCGGCTATGTGGTACATTTCCCTCCACCCGAAGATCTCGCCGATGAACCCACTGATTACCCGGGAAGCGAGAATACCGGTCAGCAAGCCTGAAACAACAAGACCTACGTTTCGCCCTTTATTCTCAGGTCTGGAGAATTGCGAAGCTATCGGGATGAATATCTGTGGTATTACTGAACAAATACCCGTAAAAAGGGAGGCTATTAATATAACATGTATGTTCGGTGCCAGCGCAATAGTCAATAGCGAAACAATCAGTATCGCAAAGTTAATAATGATGATTTTCTTTCGTTGATACAGGTCGCCTAACGGGATGATAAATAAAAGCCCCAGTGCATATCCGATCTGTGTAATCATAGAGATCAGGTTTGTCTTAAACTCTGATACACCCATGTCGTGGCGTATCATGTTCAGTAAAGGCTGGTTGTAGTAAAGATTGGCTACTGATATACCGGCAACAATTGCCAACGTCCAAAGTATGGATGCCGGTAATCCTCCGTTTTCTTTTAAAGTCTGTTTCATGGGCGCAAAGATAGAGAATTGAGCCTACTCTACAAAGAAAGTCACCGAAACTGTATTTCCTTCATTGTCTACTGCCGTCATTGTGTGTTTTCCTGACGAGGGGAGTAGGGATATCTTGTGAAAATCCTGTGTCTCGGCCAGGTAGTTATTGTCTAAATGCCAATATACGGTAGCTTTGGGAACGCTATGCACCAGTTCAAAAGTCAGCTGGCTTTTGCTCCCGTCCATTTGTCTGGGTAGAAATATGCGGGCATTCATGGTAGGATAGACAAACTGCATCGGACGGAGAATATCTTCCCCGCATCCGGGCTTGAAGGGAGGCAGAGTTTTGTATTCCGGGTGGCGTTGTTTGTAATACCATTCCCAGACAGGAGGTAGGGTGAACCAATTCTTTTGAATGGTAGCCTCTGTATTGATACAGCTTTCGTAGATACGTTGCGTTCCGTCTGCCGATAGGTTGATTCGGTGGTGATAGGGACATGCTTCGGTTTTGAGTCCGGCAGGAAGTATCAGTATGGTGTCTGTTTCTTCACAGAAGCGTCCTTTCAGATGTCCGGACAGGTGACAAACCTCTGCGTCTACAAATCCTTCAGAAGGTCTGACGAACCAGGGGGACGATGGTAACAGATTGAATACGTCGAACATGACCGGCCCTGCAGTGCGTGCCCCGACAAGTCCCGGTTTACCTTCTCCGGTAGCATTACCCACCCATACACCTACGGCATAGCGAGGGGTGACTCCTACTGCCCATGCATCGCGAAAACCATAGCTGGTTCCCGTTTTCCAGGCAATAGTCTGCATGGAAGGAATAGTACGCCAATCAATCTCTTCCGGTCGGTTTACTTCTTTTATGGCTTCAAAAGTCTGCCATACGGCACAGGGAGAAAAGGATGAAGTTGGGACAACGGACGAGGCATTGTGGGCGGAGTCGGAAAGTAATAAAGAGCAGTCTGTTTTATCTAATCCTTTCAGACAGCGTGCCATGTCTGTATAGGCACAGGTGATATCCCACAAAGTGCCCTCGGCACCTCCTAAAATAAGGGAAAGCCCATAATGGGAAGCAGGACGGGTGAGAGTACTGATTCCCGTTTGTTTCAGGAAGTTGTAAAATTTAGGGACGCCGTAACGTTGCAACATTGTTACGGTAGGGATGTTGAGTGAACGTGCCAGTGCTTCGGAGGCAGGGACGGCTCCTTCAAACTGCTGGCTGAAATTCTGTGGAGCGAAACCATTGATGTTAATCGGGATATCAGGCAATAAAGTATGTGGGAGTATACTGCCTTCCTGTAACATAGCGTAATAAAGAAAAGGTTTGAGAATGCTTCCCGTACTGCGGGGGGAACGGATGATGTCTACCTGATTGCCGCTGTTTGTTTTATTGAAATGTACATTACCGCAATAAGCTATGGGCTGATTTTTCTGAACATCAATGACTAATATGGCTATGTTGCGGATATCACTACGGGAGAACTCACCATTCCAACGTTCTATCAGTTCTTCTATCTGCAGCTGTATTCCCCGGTCGATGGTACTTACAGAATAGTTGCCGTTTCTCGTTTGGTAGAAGTAGTCAGTGAGATGCGGAGCAATCTGTGGTAGTGGTTTGGGCTCTTGGGGCAATGGCTCGCTGAGGGCAAGTTCGTAGCTTGAATCATCCAGCACTCCTTTTGTGTGTAACCGTGTGAGGAGGCGGTTACGTTTATCGAGCAATGCCTGCCGGCTTTTGGAAAGATGAATCATGGCAGGAGAATTGGGAAGTACGGCGAGCATAGCTGCTTCTGCCCATGACAGATCGTCTGCCGAATGGCCAAAATAACGCCAGGCAGCGGCATCCAATCCTACTACATTTCCTCCAAACGGAGCGTGGGAGACATATAAAGAGAGTATCTTCTCTTTTGAATAACGGAACTCTAACCGGGTAGCCCATATCATTTCGATAAATTTCTCGCTGAAGGTACGAGGATTGTTGCGAGCCAGACGGATGGTCTGCATCGTAATTGTACTACCTCCACAGATAACTCGTCTGGCTTTTAGATTCTGATAAGCAGCTCTTCCTATTGACACTGGGTTAACTCCCCAATGGTGAAAAAAATGGTTATCTTCAAATACAACGAAGCAGGCTTGTATCTTTGCCGGAGTCGTAGTGCGGGGAGGAAAACGCCATTGGCCGTCCGGGGCAATACGTGCTCCGAGAAGCTCATTATTCCGGTCGGCCACAACAGTAGAGTAGGGTACATGGAATAGTTGCCGGGGAAGGCAAAAAATATACCCTATTAACAGGAGTGTAATAACCCCTCCCCCTATCATTTTACCCTTCTTCCTTCTCTTTCCTTCTCCCCTCTCCATTCTCCCTTCTCCCTTCTCTCTTCTCTTCCCCTCTTTATTCAACTACTACTTTTCCGGCCTGAGTCCTTGTCTGTGCTCCGGAATCGTACATTGCTTCACACTGGATAGCAGGTAATATGAAGGTTCCTGCATAGGTTGCCTGCAATCGTATGGTGAAGGTTTTAGACTGTCCCCGTTTCAGATTGAAATAGGTAAGTACACGGTCATCGCGGATATCCCGATAGGTATAACTGTTGTTCGTATCAGTACTTGTGGCTTGTTCCGGATGGTCTATCATACGTTCATTATATATCTCCCAACCCGATGGTATGATATGTGTCAGTGCCAGGTCGTTGTAGTCGGAAGTTCCACTGATGTTGGCTACCGTAACTACTGCCATAAAGTCTGTACCTTGTTTGATCGGATTAATGGAGATAGCCGTACCGTTCATATCAGTATATCTCACATCCAGACGTAAATTATTTGCTATTGCAGGTAAAGTATCATTCAGTAATTGTGTCCGGGTGATAAGATCTACATTTAATGCTCCTTTTCCATTATTTTTCACTGTAACTTCACCTCCACCAGAAGCAGTGGCAAGTGTTTTCTCAAACACGGCTTTGGCAGATTTTACAGCGGGTTGTTGTTTGCCATGCAGTGTCCACGAAAAGTCAAGTGTGCCTGATAGTTTTTCGGCCAGTCTGCCCATTGCCATTAGAGCAAATGCAGTGGATTGGGTACTGAACCACTCTTCACGGGATAAACTTTGTGATACTCGTTGTGCCTGTGCAAACGCTTCCCGTTCACGTCCCATTAATAGCAACGTTTCCAGTATCATAGATTCATCGCGGTCATAAGATCCGTATACATAGCTTCCTGCAGAAGAGGAATAAGGCTCTACTGTAGTCTTGGCATTAAATACCAACTCATTAGCAGCTTTCATTTTTCCGTTTAAGGCGTATGCTGCCGCCAGTCTCCATTTAGCTTGTAAAGAGAGAGTTTGCTCCATCTCCTTCAGGCGGTTCATGGCCCCGTGTTCCGGTGCTCCTGCCAATGCCAGTGTGTATAGTCTGAACGCTTGTTGCAAATCTGATTGCCAGTAATATCCGGTATCCTGTTGAGGTGTACGCCAGTTTTGTGCAGCCGAACGTTGGAAGCGCTTCCACTTATTGAGTACATTGGCATTTACGGCATATCCTTTTTCCTGTGCCATTACCAGGAACATTCCGGCGTAGGAGGTTATCCATTCGTTGGCAGAAGCACTCCCCGGCCAGTAAATAAATCCTCCGTTGGGTAACTGACGGGCATACAGTTGTTTGATTGCTTCCTGTACATTTGCCTTTGTTTTTTGAGATTCGGTTTCGTCTACTGCTTTGAACTGACTGATAAACAGGAGTGGGAGAGCCTTGGAAGTTAGCTGTTCTGTACAGTAGTGCTGGTAGTTGTACAAGAAGTCGAATCTACGGCTGATATCTACCGACGGGATACGGGATACTTCCAGCTTGACACTGTTTTCCGGTGAACGACTGCTTAGCCTATAAGATAGTTCACAACTTTGCCCGTTTTCTATCCATTTACTTTCACGCAGTGTTACCGCAGGATTAGGATTACGTAGCTCTATCTCAATTGTTTCCGAGACTTTCTTCCCGGCTCCTTCGGCTGTTACGCGAAGGGTTGTTTTACCGGATTTGTTACCAGTCTTTAGTTTGAAGAAAACTAGCTGATCACCCGGTTTTACGAATGAAACCGATTGTTGGGAGGCACCGCTGATTTGTGCACCACCCGATGCTGAAACGGATACTTTTACATTCTTCACTTCTTTCTCCATGGCAAATACATTGACCGGGAGTGATATCTCCTCTTGTGTACTGAGCACGCGGGGTAATGTTGAAAGAATCATGAGTGGGGTACGTACCGGAGTTGTCTTTTCTGCCCGTCCGTATGCTCCGTTTTCTCCTGCCACCACCATGGTACGTACTGAACCTACGTACATTGGAAGCGTGATTCGGTGTGTCTGGCTTTTACCCTTACCAATGCTGAACGGACCGATAAAACGTACTACCGGTTTGAAACGGTTTGCTTTGGTATCCGCCGGTTTTAATGTTTCATCACCTCCGGTACTGAACAGTGAACTGTAACTACCCGTATAGGCTCCCAACACATCGTCATACATGTCCCATGTACGAATGCCTAATGCTTCCCGTGCATAAAATTCGTTCCACGGATCAGGTGTTTTGAAGTTGGTAAGGTCAAGTAATCCATCGTCTACGATAGCCAGTGTATACGTCATTGGTTTACCTGTCTTTTCGCTTACTGTCACATTGAATTCCGTTTCGGGACGAAGTACGTCGGGCATCTGAATTTGGGGCTGGAGTACAGTTTCTTTATTAGTCACAAATACCGGCATTACTCCGTACATACGGATGGGTAAATCATTTACAGTTTGTGCATGTGGTTGCAGCAGGCTGATGTGCAGATAGACATTAGGTGCCATTTCCGGGGTCACTTTGAACTGATATTTGGTGTCTTCTTTACCAGATACATCCAACCATTCACGTTGTAATACCTCTGAACCGTTTTCCAGAGCGATAAGTGCTCTGCCTCCTGCTGAGGCAGGGATAATGGCAGTTACCGTTTCACCTGGTTCGTAAGATTCTTTATCGAGAGAGAAAGCCAACATTTTGACGCCGCTCGGATCAGTCTTACTGGAACGTCCGCGCCATTCGGGCCAGTCTACGTAGACTGTACCTCCGGTAGCATGTCCGCTTTCTGTGTCTTTTACATACACCAGATAACGTCCCCAATCGGGATAGTTGATGCGGAATCTGAAACTGCTCTTTCCGTTTATGGTATTCAGCTTTCCGCTGGCCACAGGGGTATAAGAACTACTGTTGACATAAGTCTCAAACGATTCTCTGGAACTTTCCCACCACCAACTCCAACTGATGCGGTAAATCTTATATTCAAGTCCCGAACGATTTACAGGTTTTCCTTCCGGATTTACGGTGACGATGTCAAATACATGATCCTTATCTGTCTCGATATATTTACCTTTGGGCTGATTGAGGTTGATACCTACATACGAACTGAAAGGAGAAAACGGTACACTTGTTGTATTGATACTTGCATCTCCGCCCGGTTCGAATACCCGGGTGGTAATATTGGCTTGTAGCATACCCGGTGCATTTCCCGATTCGGGTAGTTTGAGGGTGAACGATGCATTGCCGTTTACATCCAACATGCCGCTGAATACGTCCATGCGTGAAGAGGTGAACTCTGTTGCCGGATTATTGAATATATATTGCCCGTAATTCTTGAATTGCGTATTGACTTTGGAGAGTGACATTTCGACTTTTGTTTTCAGTCTTGAAGCCTGGGCACCTGTTAGCCATGCTGACGACAAAGTAGTACGTATCTCTCCATCCGAGGCTTTGAGTATCTCTTCCGGAAGCTGTAGATTGATTTTCAGTCGGTTGGGCTTTACCGTTTCTATTCGTAGTGACTTGTGAAAGGCCGTTCCTCCAACCTTCACGTAAGCATTCCATAATCCGGTAGGATCTTCTGCTCTTGTTGGTACGGCGAAAGTATACAGCCCGTTTACTCCGTTAGTGGAGATTAACTTATTGTAGAATTGTCCCCGCGGATTATAAATTTCCAATGCTACGGGATGTTTATCCGGTATCCGGTTGTTACGGTCTTCAAGCATGAACGAAATGTGTAGTGTATCGCCGGGACGCCATACGCCTCTTTCGCCATATACAAATCCTTTTAATCCTTTCTGTATATCTTTACCGCCTACGTCAAAACGACTGACTGACTGTTCTTCCCCGTCTGCCACCCGTACGTATGCTTTTTGCTTTCCGGTTTCTGCCACAACGATGAAAGGAACACCTTTAGTCTCAATGACAGTGAATCCGTTTTTATCGGTTTCGGCTTTACCCACTGGCTGTAGTTGAAAATTGTAAGCTGTTACTATAGCTTTCTCTACCGGGGTAGTATCTAATATGTTATTTACAGTAATCCACAATTTGTTGACCGAGTTTCGCTTTACAATCATACCAAGATTGGATGCCAGTACATTACATGCAGCTGTTCGGTCTGCTCCCATATAGTAAGATATGTGGCAGGGGTTGTCACGCTCTTCCCAACGATATTGTCGCCAGTCCATTCCTTCGGAACCGTTGTAATAATAGTAGGTCTGCGGAGTATCCCACACAGCTTCATCTTCTTCTGACAGTTGTTCGGAGGATAGTTTGGTTAACTGGTCCGAACTTTCGGAGAATTGTAATTCTTTGTCATCTTCTCCGCATGGATAGGCCGAATAGGCTTGTTTGAATGAAAGGGTGATCCGGTAGATAGCTCCCGGTTCCTGATTGATCAGTCCGGAGAGGTCAATAGAATAATCTTCCCATTTGCGGATGTCTTTAGACGGGTCTTTATCCAGATGTAGTGTCTTTTTATAGACCAACCGTCCGGACCGTCTCAATTCGTTGGAAGATGAAAGAGTGTTTGTCTGCATAAACATCAGTACATTGCTTTCAAATATACGGATCACATTCAAGTCAACAGCATGCAGGCTGACAGCCCGGAAAGGGATAATCAGATTTTTGGAGTCGGGCAAAATGGCAGCATCTGTACGTAGTTCCACTTGTGGTTTCAGGCTGGGTTGACTGAAGGAGATGGAATGGGAGGTGCCGAGTTTTTTTCCTTTCCTATTTTTTATACCTTCATAGATTCTCAGTGTGAGTTTATTGGAACGATTGGGCTCGAAGTATACGTTTACTTTGTCATTGATTACCTGAAATGTATACGAAGAGAGTTCCGCGATTTCAACGAGTCCCTTTAGGTCCTGTGTGGTAGATACGGGATCGGAGAACGAAATTTGTATCCCGTTCTCTGGTTGCTCTATGCGTTGTGCAGACATGAAGCGGAAGATATCTTTTGCCGGAATAGTCACCTTCTCAACAATCTTCCGGTCTATACCTGCCACTTTTCCGTTCAATGTTATTTCCAGATCGTAATCTTTCTGTGTCCTCGCTATACGATTGATGGTGAAGCTGTATCGCATCGGATTTCCGGTGCCTCCTATGGAAATGGCATAATCAGAAGAGCCATTTCCGCTTACTGATATCATTTTTTCTACTTGCACGTTGTCAATCTTGTCACTGAAACGTATTTCGCCTTTAACAGAAGCGTAATCGGGGGCAGCGGCAGTTATGTCGAGTGGTTCCATAGCCAATGAGAAATCTTTCTCCTGTACCCGGAATGAGAAGTTAAATTCTTTCAGACGTTTGTCTACTTTTACAAAATCTCCCAGTTGAAACGAAGCCTCATACATTGTTCCTGGTTTAAGCGCTCCTTCTTCGGGCAGGAATTCTATTGTGTTGTTGCTTACCCAATATGTTTTTCCTTTCAGTGAAGGTGAAAAATGAAACGGATTCTCTTTGAGTTCGTTGTTTAGATCTACTACGGGCTGATCTTGGGTCAGTTCTATCCGTATGGGTGAGGATTGCGATATTACCCCACCTGTATAGGCATTTACATAAGGTGTAAACTCCGAAGAAGGAACAAGTTCTTTCTGACTGCCTGCACATGAACCCAGGCTTATGATGATGAACAGTAGAACAGAAAACGCGGCTGAAATCATTGTTGTTCGTTTCATGGTAGAGGTATTAAAAGTTTAGTGACCAAAGATAATGAAAATATGCTTTTTATCATTTTGATTCTTTTAAAAAAACAGAACTTTCTTTGATTGGCGGATATCCTTTATCAGGGCAATTGCACCTATTTAGGCACAATTAATCGTCGCCTGGCGTACCTCCCCGTGCGGGAAACACTTGTGGTAAGAATAAAATAAAATATTGATTTTCAAAAACGATCTTATAATTGTTCTTTTCTATAAATTCATTTACCACCCGACTCTTTTTATTGCTTTTAAAAGTACCTGCTTCCACTCCGCAGTCAGTCAGATAGTTTTCATCCGGTGCTCCGAACTCTTTTCCTATACTATCAAATTTTTGCCTTAAGATAGCTGGGAGCGGGCCATTGTAATTGTTTAGCTTCTGCTTTAGTAGAGAGACGCTCAATAATTCCGGCCAGGAACATCCGATGAATGGTCTGGTTCGTGTCATATAATTAATGGCGGGTATACTGCCGTAAGCAAACAGGCAGTCACCTTCTTCAATATACGGCTTTATCCCTGTTAACAAGTCATTGATTATCCCGGCTTTTTCATGGGAAGTATAAATATGTTTTGTTCTCTCATTCCGGATAGAGAACCGTTTCTCGAAAAGTGGACCTCCGTCAAAGTATACTCCTTCAGTTATCGTTTTTATTCCACATATCAGGATGTATATACCCAAAGTAAGCAATAACGTCTTTCTTACCATTTGTACACATAAAACGGGAGGAAGTATTTTGTTTTTTATGGAAAAGTAAAACGAGATGGCCATAGGTAATCCTAACCAGTAAATAATACTTCCGTTGTTGTACATTCCTCCGTCACTGCCAAGTGGGATGATCAGGATCATAGAAAGTCCTGCCCATGATAGCATCTTGATTGCTTTATCATTGTCTAAAAAGATATTTCCTGCCAATCCTATCAGGCTGAAAGCACAGAGGATAATTACTGCATTTTCTCTATAGAAAAGAATACCCAGTACGATGAAAGCAATAACTCGGATAGAGATTTGTAGTAAAGCATTTTTTATATATTTAAGAGACAATAGAAGAATAGCATAAAGCAAGAGTATTTTCACTCCGAACTTGAAAACCAGATAGTAGATTCTCACCTGAGCAAATATCATGTTGGTAAGAGTATGGGAACTTGTACCGCTATCGTCTCCCGCAGCAGAGGTCAGTTCGTGCAGGTTGTTAATGAAATATTCATAATGCCCTAGAATTTTCATTAGTAAAATAATACCTATAATTCCTGTGATAAACGAAAGTGTGAAGATCAGGCATCTGCCGGCACAAAGACGAGCGCTTTCTTTATAGTAGAGCTTATGTAGAATAATAAGCAGAATAATACCATAATCGAGTACATTCGGAATGCGTGCAAAGGTATTTAATGCAACCATAATTCCACTGATAATGAACCATAGATTATTATTGCTTCTTAATCCTTTGAACAAATAGAACACGGCAAGTACATATAGAAGGCATGTCATCAGGTCGTTATAGAAAGCCATCGGGAGGGTCACATAAGAAATAGTAACCAGTAAAACTCCGATGATTATTGCCGATACATGAATCTGTTTACGGAGTAGTTTATATACCAGGCAGACGGTAATCATATTGTTTGCTACTCCTAATAAACGTATATCAAATATCCCTGCATCAGGAAATAAAGCAATGAAAGCGCCTCCTACAACTCCGCTTAGATAATACATGAAGTTATATTCCACACTTTCGGGAGCTTTGAAAATATTATCGTAGAAAGTCATATAGAATCCGGAATCACATAATTCGAAGCCCCAAAAGACAGGTATAAGCTGATAGACTATCAGAAAAAGACAGGTAAGTCCAAAAGCTTTTCCCGGATTGTTTTCAATAAGATGATATAATTGAGAAAGTGTTTTCATTGGAAAGAAGTTTATTATCTATTCTTGATTAATAAAATTCGGTTTAACCTCATAGTTTTTTTTAATAAGAATTATATGCAAATATAGTTATTGTTGCTAATATCACAATATAATGAGGAATAGATTATTGTTGTACTTCAGAGAAAGAAGAAACGGTTGATTGAGGTGTACTGTCAGAAACTTGAGAAATCAGATAATATGTTAAATAATAAAATATTCTAATTGTATTTTCTAATGATTTTATTGTTAATAAATTAGAGCTATATACCTTTACCTATTTCTCTTTTTATCTTTTTTTAACCACATGCTATTCGTATATTTTGTACATTTGAAATAAGCATGAGATGTTAAGGTATATCTATATGTTTAAATATTTTAGGAGATATAAACTCCTTTTTTAGATGTCATTGAGACAAAAACCAGTACATAGAAAAATTAAAACCAAGGATTGTATGTTTATTAAAAGACAAAGAAATTATTTGCCTCTATCTGTTCTATTTATGTTTTTATTATTAACTTCTTGTTTTGATGAGAAGTTAGAAACGAATGCGAAGGAGGGATATGTGACAATCACAGGCATTAATACCCGTAGTTACGAGGGTTCGAAGCCAGGAGATGGTATTGATGATAAAATTGAAACACTTCGTGTGTTGGCATTTGATAAAGCTACTAATGTATGCAAAAGTAATGTTTTTTATTATGGTGCAGCATTGACCGGAACCACGTTGCAGCATCCTATCAAGCAAGGAGAATATAATTTTATTTTTTTGTGTAATGAACCTCTATATCAAGATACCCAAACATTACTTGATGGTATCAATCACTATGATGATGTAAAGTCAATTGCATATCCGACAGAGTTTTTTGATTCGGATCATGTTATTCCAATGATAGCAGAAAATAGGGAGATAAAAGTATTGGCCGGCGGAAAAATCGAAATAAATAGTGTTGTAAGTACGGAGTTGGTTGTAAAATTAAGACGACTTGCTGCCCGTGTTGATGTTGTCTTAAAATCGAAAATGGATTTGGGAGATATGAATTCTACTATATTTGAAGGAGTTACTTTTTCAAATCTTCCGAATCGTGTGCCGCTGGTACATGGTTTACCCAGTGACCCCGTATCTGGCTGGATATATGATGATCCAACTTTAATTTACAATGGAACAGCGATAACCCGAAATGTAATTCGTAAATTTACACTTAATGATAATGCCGATTATTTTGAGATAAATCCGGCTTTTTTATCCCCAGCAGATAAAGCAAATGATTTAATTTGGGCAGCCAGAATAAAAAGAGTAATCATACCTTCCAGTTATTTTGTGACAAAAACGACTGAAGCAAACGCTGTTGATTTTACTGTTAATATGATAAAGGATTATAGTCCTTCATGTAAACTTCAAATTCTATCTGATCCGGATTATAGATTACCGGCGAATGCCCGGCTCGATTTAACAGCTGTTATTAAAGAACCTTTGGATGTGAATATAAAAGCTTCTCCATGGACTCTTGATGATAATGATTGGGAAATAGTGGACAATCGCATCTTGAATGTATCTCATAAGGAAGTTAAAATGACAGACTTGAATGGGGTTCGTATTTCTTTCTGGTCAAATATGCCGGTGGTACGAGTGTTGAATACTGTACAAAAACAAGGAGAAGTTACAAAACGTATTACTAATGAGGTGTTTAACTGTTTGGCTATAGATGAGACCAATAATCCCAATCCCTACCGATTTTATTTTGATCCGCAGACTGGTAGTGGTTATATGGATTTGTTGATTGATGGTACGAGCACTGTTGTTGGTTCTCCACATATCAGAACTGAAAATATGACTGGTACGTATACATTGACTTTGTCGGCGGAAGAGCAAGGTGGGAGAAATGCTTTGCAGCGGGAGATAAAAGTAGTGGTAACACAAGAAGGCCTGCGCTTTGTTCATGATCCCACTAAAAACGGACAAGGTTTGTTTAATGGAGTCTTTTTTAAACACAACCAGAAAGGTGAGCGTATCATCACTGGGCAACATGGTGTGAACTGGGACTGGTCAGTGGAGGTACCTGCTGAGTTTCAGGATTGGTTGATAGTGAGTGCAACCCCCAGTTTTGATCCGGGTGTAGGTACAGAATCGCCGGAAGATGCCGAAAAGTATCGTGTAGTCCCCAATCAATATAAAGGAGAAACTGGTTATAATATAACAGGTCTAAAAGGGCGTATCTATTTCCGTATTGGCGTTAAAGAAAGTGCTAATTTTGTGGCGGATAAAGATGCAACTCCGAAATTTGGATATGTTAATTTGAAATATCGTCTCTCTGATACGTGGTCACCCACTATGACTATCTTTATCCGGCAGGGAGAAGCACCACATTATATATATGGACCGGATGACCCGATTCCGGGGGATGTGTATAATGGTTGGAATGGTGGAACTTTAATAAGTTCAGAAGTTAGAGAGGATATGCGTCTTTTAGCTTCAGATTCACGTAATCAGGGAGCAGCAGAGTTTTCACCTCTTAATCTGACAACGGAAGCATTGGCGGGAAATGGAAATCCTGCTTATGAGACTGTTGGTGTAAGAGGAGCTCGTTTTGTAGATTTCCCTTCACAGGCAGGTGCCTTTTTTCAGTGGGCGGTAGATATGGGATCTGCTACAGATTATAGTAGTTACTATCGCAGGGCTTATAATCCGACCAAATCATTGAATAGTACCGCTTTTCCGTGGGGATATGAAGAGTTCCCGATTATGTGGGACGGAGCTACGGGTATATCGGTATATAAAAATCAATTTGAGGTCTGTCCTCCGGGATATCGTCGTCCTACAGATGGATATACTAATAAAATATCTACTAATGGATACTATCCCTATTTACCGGATGTAGGTTCTTCTGCTACTGATTTTGAAGATCACAAAGCGGATATAAAGTATTCCGAATTAAGAACTTCTTTATTTTTAGTTCCTTTTGCAGGGAATGCTTCTTCGAATGCTGATTATAAAACAACCTATAACACTGTTGTTACAACCAATACAGGACCGGGAACGTATCCTTATGGTAAAAACGGAGTAGCCCGAAAGCAATTGAAAAATACGTCTTTTACTTTTTATTCGGATGGTTTTTTTGACAGAAGACCTATTAAAGAAGCTTCTTCGGGCAACTATGGTGTGTCATTGAACAATAGTAGAGCTGCTTATCAGGGAGTATTGTACTATAATTATGATGCTTCAAAGAAGATATATCGTTCTGTCTTTTTCCCGGCTACCGGTCGTTTGAATAATAGAAATGGTAATTTGGAAAGTGCAGGTAGTACCGGTTATTATTGGTCATCAAGTGTTGGGCCCGGATACAACCGGAGTGAGTTGATATCAGGAACGAACGATAGAAGGATGCGTTATGGAGCCTGGGCACTTGAGTCTTCCTTTAATGCTCATAACTTGAGGCTCTCATATCAGGGATTTGCTCAGGCTATTCGTTGTGTACGAGAGTAAAAAGCGTATCTAAGGGTAGGTTTTTGATTAATAATATTCTTGTGGAGAAGGCATAGTTTTTAGCTAAGTCTTCTCCCTTTACATAAAGAGTCGTTTGTTCATTTTATCAATATTCAAAATAGTCTGTGTCAGTAATTCGATGGCACACTCTATATCTCTCCAATCACACATTTCTGTATGCGAATGCATGTAGCGGCAAGGAATACTGATATTTGCGGTAGCTACACCATTAGCAGTCAATTGTAATATCATGGCATCTGTGCCGCCGGATAATGTGTGTCCTACTGTTTCCTGTATCGGAATTTTTTTTGACTCGGCTATTTGTTTTAGATAATCTACTAAAATAGGATTATTATCAGCATTATGAATAAGTCCAACACCTTTTCCTAAACAGAAAGTTGATTCTTCATATTGAGATGAATCAGGAATGTCGGTAGCGAATCCAACATCAACCACAAATCCAATCGTCGGTTTTATATTGTAGACACAAGGTGCAATACCTCTTAATCTTATTTCCTCTTGCACAGTGCCTGCTACATAAATTCCGATAGATAGTTTTTCTTTGCTTAATTTCTCTATCGTTTGGGCTACAATAAACAGTCCTATCTTATTATCTAATCCTTTCGCACAAATTCTGCTTTTTCCTATTTTCTGAGAATTAGGTTTGAAAGATACAAAATCACCTATCTGGACTTTTTGTGTCGCTTCTTCTTTTGTATCTGCACCTATGTCTATCCATAAATCAGACATTTTAAAAGAAAGCCCTTGTTCTGTGAAATTGTAGTTTTGAGCATTTCTCCCGATAATACCATTTACTGATCCTCGCTTATTTAGTATTGTTACTTCATGACCGCAAAGTGACATTAGTTCAATACCGCCGACTCTTCTGAAAAATATTAATCCGTTAGAGTTAATGTGAGTGATCTGTAAACCTACTTCATCCATGTGTGCAGTGAGGAGTATTTTATATTCAGATTGAGGATTGATACATCCGATTACATTACCCAATATATCTGTATATGTTTGGTAATGAGTTGTGCTTAACCATGTCTTGAATATTGTTGCACTTTCACATTCTCGGCAAGAAGGTGAGCAAGTGTTTAGTAACTCATGAAATGAAGAACTATTTTCCCATTCGGCATTACATTCAGTCATCCTATCTTTTATTATAAATTTTAAAAAAAGGAAGAGAGCTGTAAAAAAACTCTCTTCTCTTTTGATTTTAGCTACGCATCCAGTTTGAACCGCAATCGCCTGTACATCCACAACTATTGGCAGATACTTCCCATTTTGTATTGGCCAATTCTTGAATTTTCTTGCTGTATTTCGCATTAATAGAAATAACAGCTTTCTGAGATAACTTGAAATTCATAGATTACAATAATTTAATGATTAAGCTTTTTTGTAGGTAAAAGCTATTAACCTGTTTCTTAACTCTGCATCCAATTTGAACCGCAATCTCCGGTGCATCCGCAACTGTTAGCAGATACTTCCCATTTTGTGTTTGCTAATTCCTGAATTTTCTTGCTGTATTTCGTATGGATGGAAATAACAGCCTTTTGAGATAATTTAAAGTTCATGTTTCTTAATATTTATTGTATGGGTTCAATTTTTCTTTGGCTGAACCGTTAACCTTCATCAAAAAGTTCTTGTACCATCATAACTCCCTTTGCAGTCATGGCGAGTTCTTCTTCACTCATATCTTTCAGGGCTACATATGTTTGTGGGGTGTTGAGCATTTGACCAATCATCCATGAACCAGCCAGTGAACGGATTTTGGTTATTTCACATGTATATGGATCTCTTTTGGAAACATCTCTATAGCTTACGAAACTACCTCCATAACAGGTAGGACAGACTGTCTCCAATATGCAGTTTTTGCAGCGTGAATCAGAGAGTTCTTGATGGCAATCCAGCTTTATTTCCGGCAATTTTTCTTTTGTTTCTTTACTTACTTCATAAAAAAGGTGGCATGGCAGGCATTGACCGTCAGGGGTCCAGCATCTCATAATTGTGCCTGCTCCACATAGCTTGTCTGTCAGGCTATTTATGCCGGCTGCTACTGCCAGAAATTTGATGTTTAACATGTCAACAGGAAGCACTTCCGGATGTTCAAGATAATAAGTAGCCAACTTCATTAACTGTTCTGCCAGAATTTTTTTATAATCTACTGCTTTTCCATTTTCATCTGTTTCCCAGTTTACGCCGCTTGCAAATGTACAATTGTTCTTCTTAAAGCCTAATTCGTGGACATAGATAACTCCATCGGCCAGAGAAGATAAGGTTCCGGGAGACGGAGTCATCTTTACACCTTGTTCCGGCCAGGTATTTCTAAATAGATCAATATCTATTTTACCATAAGAATCAGATCTGTTCCGGTTGTGCATTTCGGGTGTTCCATCCAGGCTAAGTCCCAAAATAAACCGGTCTTTATTTTCTAAAAGCCAGTTGCGTATCTCTCCGTGGATCAGTGTGCCATTTGTAGTTGCATAACAGATGTATTTCACGGGCCATTCTTGTGTCCATATCCAGTCACATATTTCTTTTATCCTTTCAAAAGCCAGAAAAGGTTCACCCCCGTGGAAAAGAATTTCAACGTATTCTATGTTGTCTCTTACAGCTCGTTCAAAGGTTGAGCGAATGCCTTCTTGTGCGATATTCATTGGCATTATGGCAGTACCTTTTTTATGTTCATAGCAATAAACGCAGTTGAGGTTACAGGCTTCGGTCATATATAGGGTACAAGTACATCGCTTTATTTTTTCATATCTGATAATTTTCTTCATCTTATGTCCTTTTTTAAGTATTGGTCGTGATTATCTTTTTGGCAAAGAAAGAGTTTATTTGTCAGAAAGTATCTTTTGAAGTGTTGACAATAAGTCACGTTTGTGTAGCTTACTTTTCACGATATTGTATTATTGGAGATCTTAGTTTGAGGTTTTATGATTGAGCATTAGTTAATTGTTTCTATATTGATGCTTTTGTATGTAAGTTTTTATTTGATTAAGAAATTATTATTTAGTGTGTCTTTTATCACTGCAAGCATTACATTAAAGTTAGGTTTGTATCCCTTTCATCATATAAGGTTATTAGAATTTCCTATGCCTTATCTTACATCGAATAATTTGTCATTTGCATACGAATAGTGTATATTATTACTGAGATCTGTGTAACAGATCATAGTAGAATCATATTCATAATCAATGTCATATGAAAAGGTGAAACCGATATTTTCAGATGTACTGTTATAATAGGATATGCAAAGCCTGTCACATTCTTTTCGTATTGATAATATGACGCAATGTCCATAGCGACGTGGATTTCTGAAAGTAACATTTTTGGTTCCATCATAGTCTTCGTCATATTTGCAATCTGAAATATTATTTCGTAAAGTTTGTACACATGCACTCATGTTGAATTTAATTTTGCTGACAATATCCGGTGGGAGACTTTTCCATGTATGTATACAAACTTCTACTTTGTTATTGTATACTCTGATACATTCATTTATAAGATCATTTGTGTTCATATAGCAGTCTTTTAAAGATTAATATTTTATATTTTTATGATATTATTTCATATTGATATGAAGATGTAGGCAAATATATGGGTTATTATAACTTTTAGTATAATACTTTTGTAGACAAAAAATCACATAAGTGTTGTTGTTTTTTTATGGTTATTTAATTCTCGTAAATAATATGAGAAAAAATTGTTATTGAGAATAATAGATATACGAAGCAACAATTCGGAATCAATGCTCGGCCTTTTAAATATGCTATATACATTACTTCTATCGCAATAGAGTTTTTTAGCGAACCAACTAACAGAACGTTCTTGGCGGCGAAGTTCTTCTTCTATAAGTTTTCCAATATGTATCATAGTAAAAAAAGGCGGAACCATTCGTTTCTTATTCTGTTCTGAGGTACCGCCAAGCACCCTAACGCAAATAAGTACGAATAGTTCACGCCCGATAGGACATGAACCTTCAGTAACTTATTCTCGCGTTTCTTCATTTTTGGCGGTTTTCAGAACAGAGAATAAGAGCTAAAAGCTCTAATATCTTTTAATAAGTATAAGAATGGAAACGCTATTCCAATTGTTTAATGTTTTATTATATAATAAGAGTGTATAACTTACATAACTATAAACCATGAAGAAATACGCTCTGGTATTTTCTTAATTTTAAGTAATTGTTGGTACTTAAATAAAGAATCACGCAAAGATAGTTATTTATTTTATTTGATGGAATTCTTGGTGATACTATTCTCAATCAACCTCCTAAGAGGGAGACTACTTTTGTGATAGAGATTGTTGATTTGTTTATATCTAACTATAATTCAAGTTGATATATTGTATAATATTTTAAGGTGGAACTCTATAATTCTGTGTCTTATGCAAGCTAAGTTTTTGCCTTATATTTTTTTATTTTGAGAATATCCCTTTTTGTTTTTAGTTCCTTTGGTAAAAAATGCATTCTTTGAATGCTGATTATAAAACTATCTTTAATAAACTCACATAAAAAAGCGTTTGTTGTTTTATGCAGTCTACATCAGTAAATTGGTGGGCCTGATTAACAGGAAGCTTCAATGACAGTCGATTCTATTTTTGAAAGATTTTTATAGGTCGCTTGGTCGTGTTTCTCCATATTGGTCAAAAAACGATGTTCGCTTTCGTAAAGTTGACAACGCTTTATATTAGTAAAACCGTGTTTGTGTAATAACATTTCAAGTGTTTTATAATCATAAATCACCTGATGTCCCCAGTCACGGTAGAAATTATTAATAACCAATATCGGAGGGTATACTCCTGGTAAAATTTCGTTCACTTCGGGAATAGAACTATCGGTCGCTTTGCGAATATAATCGGTATATTCTTCTGGATGTTGGTAGAGGTTTTGTAGAAATTCGAAACATGGAAGAGTAATCCGTAATACTCCATTTTTTTTTAATACCCTTCTGCATTCTTTTAACATTTTCACTGCTTCAGTTAATTTTAAATGCTCAAACATATGTTCTGAGAAAATATAATCTATGCTTTTGTCAGGGAAGGGATATCGTTTGGTTGCATTCATATAATAATGCTTTCCATATATTGCAAAAGTTATATCTGTATTGAACCATTCTCTATTTATATTTTCTCCACATCCAAGGTTCAGACAATGAATGGAATGATGTTTGAGATACCTTTTGGCTGCTATATGACAACGTAACATCTGCAATGGGGTGGTGATGGTTTTAATGCTTTCTTTTAAAATTCTTTTTATCATGATTGTGTCCGAGGATATATTAATAGATAGGCAAAGATAACTAATTATTGATATTATAGTGTAATTTTATCAATTCAAATAATAAAAGTTCTAACAGACGAAGTTATACACTAACTATGATGTTCAAAATAGAAGAATATCACATATGGTCTGTATATCAGATAATTACTTGCTCAAAGCCTGAGTTACGTCAACAGCACAAGCCATAGTACAACCTACCATCGGATTGTTATCAATACCCAAGAATTCCATCATTTCTACGTGAGCAGGAACTGAGGATGAACCAGCGAACTGAGCGTTTGAGTACGTATGCCCCATCGTATCGGTCATAACATAAGAAGCCGTAACTCTGTATCTCTGTAAGGTTTAGCAGTTCTTAATAGGATTGAGACCTTAATCTGATTTGCGTATCAATGAAGTATAAATCATTGTCTATCCCGTAAAGCACATTGTTAGGGACAGCATCAAACACTTCGTATTCTTCGTTATGGAATTCGTCTATGTAGTCCATTTCAAAACCAAGTGCTTCCATGTATTCTGCAATTTCATCTTCTGTGGCTTCACGTTCTGCTTGTATATGAGGTTGGATTAGAACAGCACAAAACTCTTGCTGGCTGTTATAGGCAAAGCCTATCATCTGATAAAGAACATTGCTAAAGAACTTGTTATGTGCAGAGATGCGAATAAAGAAGTTCTCTAAATCATCGCCTGCATATTCAAAGTTATTTAGCTTATATATGGTTGCTGCACCATCGTAAAAAACTTCATTCTCACCTCCTTTATCTAAATAGATGGTAGGAATGTGATTGAAGTCTATCCATAAATCATTTGAATTGGCGAATGAAATTAGCTCTTCGATTTGCCCTCTCTTATAGCTCTCTGTTGGTTTAAGCGTTCCTGCTGCTTCTTTGCTTCTTCTAATGATGCTGGCTGCTTGCTCCAAGATACTATTGATTGGCGAGTACGCTCTATCCATTGCTTGTGAAATTCATTAATGTATTCCATAATTTGTTATGATTATGAGTTTATGCAAATGTAATCAATTTATGCTTATTGAACAACTTTGCAAGTGATAAGTTGAACGGGATTGCAGCATTTCTACATATGGACTTATAAGTGGTTAATCTTATAGGAATGTAGAATTTTATGTAGTCCAGTCTTTAACTGCCATCCACTTCAATTTACCATAAATAAAAATCTCCTGCAATCATCATGATTACAGGAGATTATCTATATAAAGTAACTAAAATTACTTGCTCAAAGCCTGAGCTACATCAACCGCACAAGCCACTGTACAACCTACCATCGGGTTGTTACCAATTCCCAGGAATCCCATCATTTCTACGTGAGCAGGAACTGATGAAGAACCAGCGAACTGAGCGTCAGAGTGCATACGACCCATTGTGTCTGTCATACCATAAGAAGCAGGACCGGCAGCCATATTATCCGGGTGAAGTGTACGACCTGTACCACCACCTGAAGCTACTGAGAAGTAAGGCTTACCTGCCAGTGTGCGTTCTTTTTTGTATGTACCTGCAACTGGGTGTTGGAAACGAGTAGGGTTAGTAGAGTTACCTGTGATAGATACGTCTACGCCTTCTTTCCACATGATAGCTACACCTTCGCGAACATCGTCAGCACCATAACATTTTACTTTTGCACGTTCGCCATCAGAGTAAGCGATTTCGCGAACTACTTTCAATTCGCTTGTATAGTAATCAAACTGAGTCTGAACATAAGTAAAGCCATTGATACGAGAGATGATCTGAGCAGCGTCTTTTCCAAGACCGTTCAGGATACAGCGCAATGGTTCTTTACGTACTTTATCAGCTTTTGCAGCAATTTTGATTGCACCTTCGGCAGCAGCGAATGATTCGTGACCTGCCAGGAATGCGAAACATTTAGTTTCTTCGCGCAACAACATAGCAGCCAGGTTACCATGACCGATACCAACCTTACGATCGTCGGCTACTGAACCCGGGATACAGAATGCCTGCAAACCGATACCGATAGCTTCGGCAGCATCAGCAGCATTTTTGCAACCTTTTTTGATAGCGATAGCAACACCTACTACATAAGCCCACTTTGCATTCTCAAAACAGATCGGCTGAGTTTCTTCACACGTTTTATAAGGATCAAGTCCGGCAGCTTCGCAGATTGCGTTAGCTTCCTCGATGTCTTTGATGCCGTTAGCGTTCAAGGCTTCAATGATACCTTTGATACGACGGTCTTGACTTTCAAATTTTACTTCTCTAATCATAGTTTCTTTTCCTCCTTATATTATTCGTGACGTGGATCAATGTGTTTAACTGCTCCCTGTTCTGCTGTTACGCGTCCGTATGTACCGGTTACTTTTTTCAAAGCTTCGTTAGCATCGGTTCCTTTTTTGATTTCGTCCATGAACTTACCCATGTGTACGAATTCGTATCCGCAGATTTCATCGTTCTTATCCAAGAAAATATTCTTGATATAACCTTCAGCCATTTCAAGGTAACGAGGACCTTTAGCCAATGTACCATACAAAGTACCTACCTGGCTACGAAGACCTTTACCCAAATCTTCCAGACCGGCACCGATGATCAGACCACCTTCTGAGAAAGCTGACTGAGTACGTCCGTAAACAATCTGTAAGAAAAGTTCGCGCATAGCAGTATTGATTGCGTCGCAAACAAGGTCGGTATTCAATGCTTCGAGGATGGTTTTTCCCGGAAGAATTTCAGCAGCCATAGCAGCTGAGTGAGTCATACCCGAACATCCGATAGTTTCAACCAGAGCTTCCTGGATTACACCTTCTTTTACGTTCAGAGTAAGTTTACAAGCACCCTGCTGAGGAGCACACCAACCTACACCGTGTGTCAGACCTGAAATATCAACAATTTCTTTTGATTTTACCCATTTTCCTTCTTCGGGTATGGGAGCCGGTCCGTGGTTAGGACCCTTCTTTACAACACACATGTGTTCCACTTCGTGTGAATAAGTCATAATTAGCTCTTTTTTAAGTGATATAATTAAAAATACGTAGTCACGATTCTCAAATCGCACGCAAAGGTACTCGTTTTATTGGTTTTTGCAAATCGGCTTTTATTACTTTTTTATGAAAAGAATGAAATAGAAGAGACGGGGTTCGTATATTGTAATGTGGAGATTACATTTTAATATCTGAACTATTCCTCCAAGAGTTTGTTGTTTTTTGAAAAATGTAATTATGGAACTTAATCAGATAGATACACACTATTTAATAGCAGCCATTTCTGTTATAACAGCTGCTTTGGTTTTCTACACAATAGGAGTGTGGGGAGAACATGTGCAGGGGAAACTTAAATTCTGGCACATACTATTTTTTCTTTTCGGACTGGTAGCAGATACCGTAGGGACGGGATTGATGAAGAGTATTGCTCATATGACTCATTTGCATGATGAGATACATACCGTGACAGGTATTATTGCCATTCTGTTGATGCTGGTACACGCTATGTGGGCTATCTGGACTTATACGAAGGGATCTGCTGCGGCGAAGGCTCATTTCAACAGGTTCAGTATTTTTGTATGGTGCATCTGGTTGATTCCTTATTTTATTGGAATGTACTTGGGTATGTCGCTACATCATTAAGCTAAAGTGTATTCTTTTTCGGGTGACGAATAGTTGTCAAAAAAGTAATTATCTGTTGTCGGATGGAATAAAGAAGAACGATGATCTATCGTTTGTTTCTGTGTAACACATTGATTCTTAGCTTACAAACTATACTATTCTTTGAGTGTAAAAGTACGTATTTAATAGGATGTTAAATGCGTACTTTATGTATATAAACTATCGTATTTTTAGGATATAAAAGTACGTATTCTTGTCTGATAAAGATAGGAATGGGGATTCTTGTGTTAATAGTGTTAAAGGATTTACGATTGGACGATTTACTATTTACGATTGAAGAGTTACTCTTAATTACAAATAAAGTAATTTCAATCGTAAATAGTAAATCGTCCAATCGTAAATCCCTTAGTCCCTCATTAAAGGACTTTAAAACTTTTTGTTTGCCTGCTATCAGTTACTCTGATAATAGCAGGCTGAAGGAGAGTGAACTCTTGTAGTGGGCTGTTACTTGTCTGTGAACTTTGAAACCGTCCCATCAGATCATAAATCTCGATGATACTTTTTCCTTCTAATCCTGAAATTACAATCTTATTACCTTCTTTATGGAGAGACAGGCCGGGGAGGCCTGTCGTTTTTTCTATCCCTGTTGGTGTTCCTTTTAACCCGAAGTCATCTTTGCTTGGCGACGATTCGGCATTTTCATATCCGGCTTTCATGAGTTCGTCTACCAAGCTGTTGATATATAGTTCCAGATAACAGTATCCGGTTTCAGGATCAATATCTTTGTAGGTCTTTCCTTGTGGAAGATATTTCGCTGCCCAATCATCGGGAATTCCGTCATTGTTACTGTCTGCAGGCTTAGCTGTCGAATGGTATGTGATGTAACCTTCACTATTAGTTTGTGAATCAATGAGTCCGTTACTGCTCCCATTAGAACCTTCGAAAGTATAATTTCCATTTCTGACATCAGAGATAACACGAGCATCTATTACATCACGTTTCAGGCTTGCCCCTACGTAGTCCAGTACTTTTTCATAGGCTGCGATTGCAGTATGGGTAGTGGTAGAAGCTGTTTCAAACTCTACGGGACTTTTGATATTTTCAATGTTTCCCCCAGGTAATGCACCATTGTTAGTGTTTGGATGAATGCCTACCCAATTGTCTGCATTTGTCTTGGCAATATTTGTTTTTGATTTACTGCTTAGCTTAGAACAGCTATCATCGAAATAGTTTCCTGATACATAGAATACTCCCCATACACCGGGCGCATTGGTTTGTGTCCCGTCGTCGGCATTCGGTGAAAAGATGCGGTAAGTAATATTGTCTTTAGTTGCTGTTGAAGGCCCCGGCTTATAGTAGTTATTGATGAAATTATAGTTACCTCCTTCTCCGGCATATCCACCATTGGTCGGTCCCCAGTTATAGAACACGTTATTACGCAAATCTACTATTTCATCATCCGGTCTTCCTGTATAGCGGCTACCGCAAAGCCGGGGTGTGCGACTCTTATGGTGCGCCAGCAGGTTGTGATGGAAGGTAGCACCTTCACCACCCCAAATGCCACCGTATCCATGTGAACCCTTACCGTGTACCGAATTAGTGAGGCTCTCGCTTAAAATACACCATTGCATGGTGAAATTTTTGTTTCCGTAGAAAGAAGAACATTCGTCGGTGCTCCAGCTCATAGTACAATGGTCTATGATTACATTACTCTGATTGCGTCCCCACATCGCATCATCTTCTGTTTTTTTCTCATCGCCCATCCGGCAACGAATGAAGCGGATGATTACATTGCTGGCTTTTATTACTACGGAATAGTTCTTGATACAAATACCATCTCCTGGAGCTGTTTGTCCGGCAATGGTTATATTATTATTTTTTATTTCGAGCGTACTTTCCAGAGCGATAGTTCCTGATACATCAAAAACAATAATACGGTTGCTACTTTTAAGTCCTTCCCGGAGTGATCCTGCTCCGCTATCGTTCAGGTTGGTAACGCGATAAACTGTTCCTCCTCGTCCACCTGTGGTGGTATACCGGGCAAATCCTTCTGCTCCTGGGAAAGCAGGTGTGTTTTGTGCATGGAGTCCACAGCTGGCTACCACTGCCATAACTAATATGGAAAATAGAGTAATGATTCGTTTCATAACTGATTAATACTTTTGTTTTCTGCAAAAATCGGCATTATTTCTTTTTTGTATGTGGATATATTATTCTTCTATGTGTAAGTTTTGGCTTTTGTAAGCAAAAAGCCAATATATGTAATGCTCCGTAACAATATATGTGGCAGAGCATTACATATATTGATGTGCGCCATTACATCTGCATCCTATTACCGATAACTTGAATATTCTTATAATAAAATCCCCGTGTAATTAATAGAGGGTAGGGTACCCTACCCTACCCTCTATTAATTACACGGGGATTTTTCTTTTAAAAAAAGAAGAAAATACGCCTGCGCGCGTATATAATAATGTGAATATAAAATTTATGGACAAAAAAAGGTATTTCATTGATAAAGTTCGTAACTTTGCAACATTATATAAACAGGAACACATTTATGATAGAAGTAACAGATGCTGCTCTGCAAAAAGCTGCGGGTGAAGGGATGGATGAGTTTATCCAGGTATTTACTGATAAATATAAAGAAGTGATAGGGGGTGAGCTGACTGCCGAAACGATGGTTTTGCTTACAGGTGAACAACATTCGCTGTTGGCCTATCAGATTTTTCGTGATGAGATTATGACGGGAGGTTTTTGTCAATTGATACAGAATGGTTATGGGGGATATATTTTTGATAATCCTTTTGCCAAAGTGATGCGTCTGTGGGGGGCTGAAGAATTTTCCAAATTGATTTACCGGGCGAAAAAGATATATGATGCTCATCGTGCTGATCTTGAAAAAGAGCGAACCGAAGATGAATTCATGGCAATGTATGAGCAGTATGAAGCTTTTGACGAACTTGAAGAAGAATATTTTGAAATGGAAGAACAGGTAACTGCGACAGTAGCAGGGTATTTGGATGATCATTTGGAGTTATTTGCAAAAATAATAAAGTAGTCGGTGCAGTATTTTTTAAGTATCTGCATTTACTTATTGTGAATTGGAATTTATATCTTTGCAAACTCTAATAATAGATTTATGAAACAAGTGAAAATTTTGATGTTAGCCCTGGTTGTATTGATGGGCGTTGGTTTTACTTCATGTATGAATGGAGATGATGATACTACAGTGAGACGGGATGCTTTTGTTAAAGTATATACTGGGGGACTTGGAAGTATTTATTTTAAAGATGCTAATGGATTTAAGTATTATCCGTCAGCAACTTCCATGGCTACGATGAAAAGTACCTATGGCTTTGATCCGAGTTCGGGCGACATGGCTTATATTATATACCAGTATGATTCCGCTACACAGACGGTTACAGAAAATACAGAGTCTTTGCAGAATTTGCAGTTGGTGTATGCATTTGGATTGGATGCCACTGTAGAATCTGTATCAGAAAAAGGGGCTTCTAATGATTCGATAGCAAAGGCTCCTATCAGAAGTTTGGATGGAACAATTGGTTCTTCTTATAAATACGAACCTGTGATGTTTGACGAAAGTACGTTACTGCTTCAGATTGATTATTTTATGGGAATAGATGGTATATTATCTCATTATTTTACGCTTGTTTATTATCCTAATGAACCTGCTGAAGAGAATACCATAAAATTGTATTTACGTCATAATAACGGAAAGGATACTTCTACCAATTATACAAGCGTAAATTTATCAGGGCAATATCCATTTGTATTCTATAAGGCATTCAATCTGAGAAAACTTAATGTGCCTATTAATACAGATACAAAAATTATTATTGAAACACAGGTGAATAATACTAATATAGACCTGGAAGATAAAAATAATACGTCATCTAAAACATACGAAGTACAAATTAAGGCTAAAGAATAAATTTGGATTACAAAGAGTTATTTAAAATAGCAATGTCATTAATTTCCTCTCCGGCCAAGGCCTGGGAGGAAATTCGTTTGGAAGAGGATAGGCGAAAAGTCTTTGTGGCTTTTGTCTATCCTATGATTGGTTTATGCGGTCTTGCTGTCTTTATTGGCTCTTTATTGGCCAATGGATGGGGAGGTCCGCAAAGTTTTCAGATAGCCATGACGCAATGCTGTGCTGTGGCTGTAGCCTTGTTCGGTGGCTACTTTTTGGCGGCTTATGCCATCAACCAACTGAGGGTACAGATGTTTGGAATGTCAGATGATATCCCTCTGACTCAGCAGTTTGCAGGATACGCACTGGTTGTCAGTTTCCTGTTGAAAATAATTACCGGGCTGTTGCCTGATTTTAGCATCATCGGCTGGTTGTTGCAGTTCTATATCGTTTATGTGGTGTGGGAAGGTGCGCCGATTGTGATGCAGGTTGAAGAAAAGAACCGATTACGATTCACCATTTTGTCGTCTTTGTTGTTAATACTATGTCCGGCAGTGATTCAATTTGTGTTCAATAAACTAACAGCAATATTAAATTAAGAAAATAATGAAACTGGCTCCTGTAAATATAAAGAATAAACGTGCTACATTTGACTATGAGTTACTGGATACTTATACTGCGGGTATTGTGCTCACCGGAACGGAGATAAAGTCTATTCGCCTGGGAAAGGCAAGTCTGGTAGATACGTTTTGTTACTTTGCAAAAGGTGAGTTGTGGGTGAAGAATATGCACATTGCCGAATATTTCTATGGCTCGTACAATAATCATGCAGCCCGTAGAGAAAGGAAGCTATTACTCAATAAGAAGGAGTTGAAGAAACTGGAACGGGGAACGAAGGAAACAGGATTTACCATTGTGCCCGTTCGTATGTTTGTCAACGAAAAAGGATTGGCTAAAGTTGTTGTGGCTTTGGCTAAAGGTAAAAAGCAATATGACAAACGTGAGTCTTTGAAGGAAAAAGATGATCGTCGTGATATGGACCGGATGTTTAAGAGATAGGGGATAAGGTTATAAAATTATAGGGTTATAATAGGGCTATAAAGGTTATAGAGGTATAAAAAGAGATGGCGAAAGCAACTATTCCACAATTAATATCCCAACGCATCCTTATATTGGATGGGGCGATGGGAACTATGATTCAGCAATACAACTTAAAGGAAGAAGATTTCCGTGGCGAACGTTTTGCACACATTCCCGGACAACTGAAAGGGAACAATGATTTGTTGTGCCTGACCCGTCCGGATGTAATTCAGGATATTCACCGTAAATACCTGGAAGCAGGTGCCGATATCATCGAAACCAATACCTTTAGTTCGACTACGGTTTCTATGGCCGATTATCACGTAGAAGAGTATGTACGTGAGATCAACCTTGCTGCTGTGAAACTGGCACGTGAAGTGGCGGATGAATATACAGCAAAGAATCCGCAAAAGCCTCGTTTTGTGGCAGGTTCGGTAGGGCCTACCAATAAGACCTGCTCTATGAGCCCTGATGTGAATAATCCGGCCTTTCGTGCATTAAGCTATGATGGATTGGCTACCGCTTATCAGCAGCAAATGGAAGCTATGCTCGAAGGAGGAGTGGATGCCATTCTGATTGAAACTATCTTTGATACGCTGAATGCCAAGGCAGCTATCTATGCAGCAGAACAGGCGATGAAAAAGACAGGTATTGAAGTCCCCATTATGCTATCTGTTACTGTTTCTGATACGGGTGGACGTACACTTTCGGGGCAGACATTGGATGCTTTCCTGGCTTCTGTGCAACATGCTAATATACTTTCGGTGGGATTGAATTGCTCGTTTGGTGCCAAACAATTAAAGCCATTTCTTGAGCAGCTTGCCAACCGTGCCCCTTATTACATCAGTGCTTATCCGAATGCCGGGCTTCCTAATAGTCTGGGTAAATATGATCAGACTCCGGCCGATATGGCTCATGAAGTAAAAGAATACATCCATGAAGGATTAATAAATATCATTGGTGGCTGTTGTGGTACTACGGATGCTTATATCGCAGAATATCCGGCCCTGATAGAAGGAGCAAAGCCCCATGTACCTGCTCCTAAGCCTGATTGTCTCTGGCTTTCGGGGTTGGAATTGCTGGAGGTGAAACCGGAAATCAATTTCGTAAATATCGGTGAGCGTTGCAATGTAGCCGGTTCGCGTAAGTTCTTGCGGCTTATTAATGAGAAGAAATATGATGAAGCACTTTCCATAGCCCGTCAGCAAGTAGAAGATGGTGCGTTGATCATTGACGTAAATATGGATGATGGGTTGTTGGATGCACGTCAGGAGATGACAACTTTCCTCAATCTGATAGCTTCGGAGCCTGATATAGCTCGTGTGCCTGTAATGATTGACTCTTCTAAGTGGGAGGTCATTGAAGCCGGACTGAAATGCCTGCAAGGTAAATCGGTAGTGAATTCTATCTCTTTAAAAGAAGGAGAAGAGAAGTTCTTAGAGCATGCCCGCATTATTAAACAATATGGTGCTGCTACTGTGGTAATGGCTTTCGACGAAAAAGGACAGGCAGATACTGCTGCCCGTAAAATAGAAGTCTGCGAGCGGGCTTACCGTTTGTTGGTTGATAAGATAGGATTCAATCCGCATGATATTATTTTTGACCCGAATGTTCTTGCTGTAGCTACGGGCATCGAAGAGCACAATAATTACGCTGTCGACTTTATCAATGCAACCGGTTGGATTCGTAAAAATCTTCCCGGTGCACATGTGAGTGGTGGTATTAGTAATCTTTCATTCTCTTTCCGCGGAAACAACTACATCCGCGAAGCAATGCATGCTGTCTTTCTTTATCATGCTATTCAGCAAGGGATGGATATGGGAATTGTCAATCCGGCTACTTCCGTACTCTATACGGATATTCCGGCCGATGTGCTCGAAAAGATAGAGGATGTTGTTCTGAATCGTCGTCCTGATGCTGCCGAACGTCTGATCGAACTTGCCGAAGCGTTGAAAGCCGAAAAGAATGGCGAACTTCCAACTCCCAACTCTCAGCTTTCAACTCATTTAGCCTGGAGAGAGGGTACTGTGCAGGAACGTTTGCAGTACGCATTAGTGAAGGGTATTGGTGACTTTCTGGAAGAAGATCTGGCGGAAGCATTGCCACTGTATGATAAGGCGGTGGATGTGATTGAGGGACCATTGATGGAGGGTATGAATCATGTAGGCGAACTGTTTGGAGCGGGGAAAATGTTTTTACCCCAAGTTGTGAAAACTGCACGTACCATGAAAAAGGCAGTGGCTATTTTACAACCGATTATTGAATCGGAGAAACAGGAAGGTGCTTCTACAGCCGGTAAGGTGCTGCTCGCTACTGTCAAAGGAGATGTGCATGATATCGGTAAGAATATTGTATCTGTAGTGATGGCTTGTAACGGTTATGATATTGTAGATTTAGGGGTAATGGTACCTGCCGAAACCATTGTACAGCATGCTATTGAAGAGAAAGTGGATATGATCGGTCTGAGCGGACTGATTACTCCTTCTTTGGAGGAGATGGTTCATGTAGCTATGGAATTGGAAAAAGCAGGTTTGGATATTCCTTTGTTGATTGGTGGCGCTACGACTTCGAAGATGCATACGGTTTTGAAAATAGCTCCTGTTTATCATGCTCCGGTAGTGCATTTGAAGGATGCATCTCAAAATGCCGGTGTAGCAGCACGGTTGCTTAATCCAAAGGCAAAAGAGGAACTGGTGGCAGAATTGGCAAAAGAATACAAGGATTTGCGTGATAAAAGCGGTATGAAGCGTCGTGAGACAGTATCGCTTGAAGAAGCACAAAAGAATAAACTGAATCTGTTTTAATTGATATGGACGTAAGAAAGATTTATTTTTTGTTGTTATCGACAGTTGTCCTACTGACTACTGTTTTTTCTTGCTCTTCTGTTTCGCAAAAAACAGAGTCTGTTTCTGCTAACGCTGCTTTGGATAATATCTTTGCGCGTAAGAGTGTGCGAACTTACTTGAACAAAGGAGTTGAAGAGGAAAAGATAGACTTGATGCTTCGTGCCGGTATGGCTGCTCCTTCGGGTAAAGATTTGCGTCCTTGGGAGTTTATTGTTGTAACCAAACGTGCTTCCCTTGATTCTATGGCTGCAGCTTTGCCTTATGCTAAGATGCTTACCGAAGCTCGTTATGCTATTGTTGTCTGTGGTGACTCTACCCGATCTTCTTATTGGTATTTGGATTGTTCGGCTGCTGCGCAAAATATTCTTTTAGCTGCCGAAAGTTTGGGATTAGGTGCTGTATGGACTGCTGCTTATCCTTATGAGGATCGTATGGAAGTAGTACGCAAGTATACTGCTCTTTCCAAAAACATTTTACCACTATGTGTCATACCTTTCGGATATCCTGCTATTCAACAGCAACCGAAGCAAAAGTATGACGCAAAGAAAATACATTATCAGTAAATATTGTAAAAAATATTGTAATTTCTCGTTGTTAGCTGTTTTTTTGTATTGTTTTCTGTCTTAAAAAAAGGTAAGACCATTTGTTGTATGGACTAATTTTGAAAAACAGACTGATGAAAATAAATATTAAGGGTAAATATGAAGACCATTTAGCTTTGTTTTTCTATAAAAAAAGGAAAATATGAATAGAAACACTTGATTTATGGATAGTATTTATACGATATAAGCTACTAAATTTGTGCTTATTTATCGTATGAGCATTATGAAAAGATTACTATTCATTTTTTCTTTTTTCTACCTATCGGTTACGAGTGGAAGTGCACAAGATACTTTGACACTTGAAAACTGTCTTGAAATGGGTATAGAAAATAATCTGTCTTTACAGAGTAAGCGCAATGAAATACAGAAAGGTAGATATGGTATTTCTGAAAACCGCGCTAAGCTACTTCCACAAATTAATGGTTTCGCCAATTATAATGATAACATTGATCCGCCTGTATCTGTAACCGATGGTTCTGTATATGGTACCCCTTACAATGTAACTCATACTTTGCGGTATAATGCCAATGCTGGATTGCAGTTACAAATGCCACTCTATAATCAAACTCTTTATACTACTTTATCTATTGCCAGGACAATGGATGAGATGAATCGCCTTTCTTACGAAAAGGCGAGGGAAGACCTTATCTTGCAAATCTGTAAAATGTATTATTTGGGACAAGTTACTGCAGAGCAAATTGTACTGGTAAAAGCCAATATCATCCGACTTGAAGAGTTAAAGGATATTACACAGGCATTTTACGATAATGGGATGGCTATGGAAGTAGATGTGAAACGGGTGAATATCAATTTGGAAAACTTGAAAGTACAGTATGACAACGCCCAGGCAATGTTAGAACAACAACTGAATCTTTTGAAATATATCATTGATTATCCGGCTGAGAAAAATATTGCATTGACACCTGTCAATACCGACAACATCATTCCGGTTGCTCTGACCGGTTTGTCAGAAAACCTCTATGAACTGCAGTTGCTACAATCTCAAAAGCAACTGGCTGAGCAACAGAAAAAGATGATCGGCTATGGTTATATGCCCTCACTGAACCTTACAGGCAGTTGGATGTTTTCGGCTTACACGGACAAAGCTTATCACTGGTTCCATTCCGGACCTTCCAATCATTGGTTTCGTTCGTATGGTTTGGGTTTGTCTTTGCGTGTACCAATATTCGACGGATTTGATAAACGCTATAAAAGTCGTAAAGCAGCTATTGATATTGAAAATATGAAGATAGCACAAGAAAATACCCGAAAGAATCTGCAAGTCCAATATTTGAATGCCACAAATGATTTGATGAACAATCAGCGTAATTTCAAAAAACAAAAGGACAATTATCTATTGGCTGAGGATGTTTATGCAGTCACTATGAATCGTTACCGGGAAGGGATTACTTCGATGACCGAAGTATTGCAGGATGAGATGCGCATGAGTGAAGCGCAAAATAACTATATAAGTGCACATTATAATTACCGTATCACTACTTTAATGTTACTTAAACTTACCGGACGGATAGATTCCTTGGTAAATGATTAATTAAACAAGAATATTAAAACAATACAAAAGATATGAGAACAAAAGAAAACGACAGTGTAGCAAGTATACATCAGGAGAAAGCAAAAAAACTGAAAAAACTACGCCGTTGGCAAATAGTAGTCAGTATGTTGGGAATCGTGATCATTGCGTGGGGGATAATTCAGGTGGTGTGCCTTTTTCTGAATTACAAAAGTTGTGAGACCAGTAACGATGCTCAAATAGAGCAATATATATCCCCTATCAATTTGCGGGCATCGGGGTATATTAAAAAGATTTGTTTCACCGAACATCAGGAAATACATAAAGGGGATACATTATTGGTACTTGACGACCGTGAATACAAAATACGGGTAATGGAGGCCGAAGCAGCACTGAAAGACGCATTGGCAGGTGCTACTGTTATTGGAGCAACTTTGCAAACTACCCAAACCACAGCCTCTGTTTATGACGCTTCCATTGCAGAGATAGAAATACGTCTTGTCAAATTGGAGAAAGACCGTCAACGGTATCAGAACCTGGTTAAAAGAAATGCAGCTACTCCCATACAATTGGAGCAGATAGAAACGGAATATGAAGCAACTCATAAAAAACTTGAAGCAGTAAAGCGACAACAAAAGGCGGCTCTATCAGGAGTAAATGAAGTTTCACACCGTCGTGAGAATACAGAGGCTGCTATTCAACGAGCAACGGCAGCCCTCGAAATGGCAAAACTTAATCTCTCGTATACGGTAGTAACAGCTCCTTGTGACGGTAAGTTGGGGCGTCGTACTTTAGAAGAAGGACAGTTTATTACAGCAGGACAAACGATTACTTATATTCTTCCTGATACTCAAAAATGGATTATTGCCAACTATAAAGAGACTCAGATAGAGAACCTGCATCTGGGACAGGAGGTTATTGTTACAGTGGATGCCATCAGTGATAAAAAATTTACCGGAAAAATAACGGCGATTTCCGGTGCTACAGGATCCAAATATTCTTTGGTTCCCACGGATAATTCTGCCGGAAACTTCGTAAAAATACAACAACGTATACCGGTACGTATTGATTTTACTAATTTATCTAAAGAAGACAATGAGAGGTTGGCAGCAGGTATGATGGTAGTTGTAAAAGTAAAACTCTGAAGCTATGCCATCGTACCCTAAAAATTATCCTTTCTACAATTGGGTGCCGAAACCGGTAGGCATCATTATCCTAATATTGTTTTTCCTTCCGATACTTACGGTAGGAGGGACTTATTCGGTAAACAGTACTGAGATGATGAACGGACTGGGGATTATTTCCGAACATATCCAGTTCACTAATTTCGCCACTTCTATAGGTATGGCAGCTTTCTGTCCTTTTTTATATAGATTAGTACTCATTCGCAGAGAGAAAATGATGTGCATTGCCGGTTTCTCGTTGATGTACATATTCAGCTATATCTGCGCTAAGACAGACAGTGTATTTCTGTTGGCGCTTTGTAGTCTGTTTACGGGATTTCTCCGGATGGTATTGATGATGGTTAATCTTTTTACACTTATCAAGTATGCAGGGCATATTGAAGCTTATGAGAAAATCACTCCTGGTAATGAACCGGCAACCGGAGAAGGATGGGATAAACTGGATATCGAACGAAGTGCTGCACAGCCGGCCATTTACCTGTTCTTTATGATATTGGGACAAATAGGGACCTCGCTTACTGCATGGCTTGCTTTTGAATATGAATGGCAATATGTTTACTATTTCATGATGGGGCTGTTGTTACTTTGTATTCTCATTACATTTATTACGATGCCTTATCATAAATATGTTACACGGCGGTTCCCTATTAATTTCAAACAGTTCGGTAATGCTTCTATATTTAGTATTATGTTGCTCTGTATCACTTATATACTGACTTACGGTAAGGTGCTTGACTGGTATGATAATCCTACCATACAATGGGCTACGGTCGGTGCTATCATTACAGGGGGCATATTCATTTACATAGAAGCCACTCAGCGCAATCCTTACTATCAACTGGATGTATTCAAATTACGCACTATTCGTATTGGTTTTCTGCTATACTTTCTGTTGATGGTGTTGAATTCCAGTGCTATGTTTGTCAATGTATTTACAGGGATAAGCATGAAACTGGATAACTTCCAAAATGCTACATTGGGCAATTGGAGTATGTTGGGGTACTTTATTGGTGGTATTGTAACTATCTGGCTTAGTGTAAAAGGAGTGCATTTCAAATATTTATTTGCCGCTGGTTTTCTTTTATTGGGACTGTCTGCTATGTTTATGTATTTTGAAGTCCAAGGTGCCGGATTGTATGAACGTATGAAGTATCCGGTTATAATCCGTTCCACAGGTATGATGCTACTTTATTCGTTGATACCTACATTTGCAACCCAGCGCATGCCTTATAAGTTTCTGTCTTCTTGGATTTGTACTATGCTTACCGTACGTATGGTACTGGCCCCATCCATCGGTACGGCTCTCTATACTAATATATTGCAGGAAAGACAGCAATACTACATCACACGTTATGCACAGAATGTGGATATGTTACATCCCGAAGCATCCTCCTCTTTTATTCAGACCATGAAAGGAATGCAATATCAAGGAAAAAGCAGGACTGAATCTATAAACATGGCTGCCATATCCACTAAAGGGCGTATTCAAGTACAAGCCACGCTCTCGGCCGTAAAAGAGATGGCTGGCTGGACATTATATGCCTGCCTTATTTGTATGATATTTGCGGTTGTGATACCTTATCCTAAGCGAAAATTACTAACTTAGCACAGTTTTAATGTGAATCGGTAATTTTTATATGATGAATATTTTGCAAGAACGCTTATCCCGTCTTAATTATGCACTACTGAACAAGGAGAATATTTGCAGCTCGAAAGGTATGCTCCATACCTTTCCTGCTTCTTTAAAAGAGCCATTTCTTATTAATGGTGTAGGGTTGGTAATTTGCCGTCAGGGGAGTTTTATGTTTTCCCTCAATCAGAAAATTTATTCAGCAAAAGCTGGAGAAACTCTTTTTATACCGGAAGATTCTCTTTTTCAGGTGCTTCAGGAATCTGAGAATGTAGAACTGTTTATTCTCGTTTATCAGATAGAGCCGATACGGGATATTATAGGTAATTCTGTAGCTTCCATGTATTTGTACTCACAGCTCAGGACAGAGCCGTGTTATGTCTGGAATACTGGAGATGAAGAGGAAGTATTGAAATACATGTCCTTATTGGATAGTACTTTGGAAATGGAAGACAATACCTTCAGCCGGTACGAACAGAAGCTTCTGCTCTTAGGATTGACATACCGGATATGTTCCATTTATAATCGTAAACCCATTAATTTGAAATCTTCAGTAGGACGTAAGTATGAAATTTTTATTAAATTGATTCAGTTGATAGATGAGTATTATACAGAACAGCGTGGTGTAGAGTTTTATGCAGGTAAGCTCTGTTTATCCCCTAAATACATTTCTGTATTATCTAAGTCCATCTGTGGCTATACGGTACAGGAATTAATATTCAGGTCTATTACCCGAAAAAGTATTTCACTGCTTAAAAATACTCAAAAAAGTATTCAAGAGATTTCCGATTACTTCAATTTTCCGAATGCTTCTTATTTTGGTACATTTTTTAAAAAACAAACAGGACAGTCGCCACAACAATACCGTAAAGGATAGGTCTTAAATGATTATTCTTTTATTTTTTTCTTATATGACTCATACCTTGACATAATATCTTTCACGAAGTTATATGTTTCTATTCCACGGAAGTAACCGTTTTTACAAACGGGATCGGTAAAGTATTCTTCATTACTTTTCAGCAGGATATAGTTTTCTACATTGTTGTCCCATATATTTTTATTTTTTCCATACTTATCAGCCAGTGCAATGGCATCGTATACATGTCCTAATCCGGCATTGTAGGAAGCAAGAATGAACTTAATGCGTTCTTGTTTATCGGGAATCATTCTAAGACTCCTGTCAGTGCTTGCTATATACTTCACAGCTGCTTTAATGCTTTCTTCCGGATTTTGTTCTTTGCCGGGAGGTATTCCCATAGCACGTGCTGTTTGGGGCATAAGCTGCATCAAGCCTTTGGCTCCTGCCCATGATACAGCTGTTGTATCAAAGTTAGATTCCGTGTAGGCCAGTGATGCCAGTAAACGCCAGTCCCAATCTATCTCTTTTGCATACTTTTTAAATAGTTTATCGTAATGAGAAATTTTTCCTTCACGTAATGAGAGAATAGGGGAGTGAGGAACTGCCTTACTGATTTCAAAATATCGCTTCATACTGGCACTATAAGCCGGTGAAGTCATATTATCTTCGTGCCATTTGTCTGCGGCAGCAGCCAGTTGAGGGCAGTCTTTCCGTACAGCCCATGATGCCCGCTGATCAAAACTGATAGAGAGTTTGATATTCAGATTCGGATAATAAGTGGTGTTTAACTTTGCCAAATCGTTATCTGCCACTGTGTAGGGGATTTTTCCTTGTGCTACTTGCGTGATAAGATCTTCGGTTGTGATACTGTCACCTGTTATCTTGTGAATCTGTATGCCGCCTCCCAGTTCGCTGTTCAGATTGACGAGCCTGTCGTAATATTTACCGGGTTTTACATATACATCTTTACCGATAAGTTCCGTTACATCGGTTATTGGTTTTGTTTTACCATTGTTTCGCTGTACAATTACCTGATGTGTAATAACTTCCTCTCCACAATAGATCAGGCTATCTTTCAATTCTTTGGTGATAGGAAGATTGTATGCGATAAGATCACCCTCACCAGCCAGAAGCTTTTCAATTAGTTCAGATACATTTCGTGCTACTTCAATGCGTAACTTTACACCCAGGCTTTTGGCAAATTGTTCGCTCAACTCATATTGGAACCCCATTTCCTGGCCGCGGTAAATGAAATAGGTGGTTGAACTGTATAATGTCAGTACAACCAGTTCACCACTGTCTTTAATCTGTGCCAAATCATATTCTCCCACTTCTTCTGTCGGGTGGTGTCTGTGTCTACAGGCCAATACAGAAAAGAGGATGATGAGGAAGAAAGGCAGTATGGAGCGCCGGACTGTCATTCTTATTTCAAATGTTTCTTAATATACATTGTCAGGATATTAATTGCCACATTGTTGTTGCCTCCTTCGGGTACAATAAGATCGGCATATCTCTTACAAGGTTCGATAAACTGCTGATGCATTGGTTTTAATATACGCGTATAACGTTCCATAACAGCTTCAGCTGTACGTCCGCGTTCCACTACATCCCGTTGTATTACACGTATCAGACGTTCATCCGGATCGGCATCTACAAAAATTTTAAGATCCATCATATTGCGCAGTTTTTTATCGCAAAGGGCAAGAATCCCTTCAATAATAACCACTTCACGCGGTTTAATATGGATGGTTTCAGATTGGCGGGTACAAGTAAGATAGGAATAAGTAGGCTGTTCTATGCTTTTACCTTCCTTCAACATAGAAACATGTTTTGAGAGCAGGCTCCATTCAAATGCATCCGGATGGTCAAAGTTGATATTCTGTCGTTCCTCAACAGGGACATGGCTACTGTCTTTGTAATATGAATCCTGTGGAAGCAATACAACTTCACCGGCTGGGAGACTTTCAATAATTTTCCGTACGACGGTGGTCTTTCCCGAACCTGTTCCGCCTGCTATTCCTATTATTAACATCTGTTCATAGTGTATATTTAAAACAAATAGAGTAATTTTGCATTGAAAAGATAATGCAGCTTCGGCTGACAAATATATAAACAATAAATTAAAATAGCAACGTTATGGTGAAACACATTGTATTATTTAAGTTAAAGGATGAAGTGCCGGAAGCCGAGAAGCTGGTTGTGATGAATAAATTTAAGGAGGCGATAGAAGCTCTTCCTGCTGTAATTCCTGTTATTCGTAAAATCGAAGTGGGACTAAATACCAATCCGGGTGAGACGTGGCATATTGCATTATATAGTGAGTTTGATAACTTGGATGACGTGAAGTTCTATGCTACTCATCCTCTTCATGTAGCTGCCGGCAAAATCATAGCTGAGGCAAAAGAGAGCCGTGCCTGTGTGGACTATGAATAAGTAAGTGAACCAGAGCGTTTGCATAACTGTTATAATTTAAAATACTGAATAGAGAATGAGAAAATTATGTTCTTTTTTGTTGCTGATGTTTGTTGTCCTGGCGGCTCATGCACAGATTCAAGATCCTGTAAAGTTTAAGACAGAGTTGAAAGCACTGTCTGACACTGAGGGTGAAATAATATTTACTGCCGCCATTGATCCGGGATGGCATGTATATTCTACTAATTTAGGTGATGGCGGGCCTATCTCGGCAACATTCAATGTTGATAAAAAGAATGGTTTGGAATTGGTTGGCAAGCTGAAGCCGGTAGGAAATGAGATCTCAACATTTGATAAACTTTTCCAAATGAAAGTGCGCTATTTTGAGAGTACTGCACAGTTTGTTCAGAAGATAAAGTTTATTGCCAGTACATATACTATTGAAGGATATCTGGAATATGGGGCATGTGATGACGAAAGTTGTTTACCACCGACACAGGTTCCGTTTAATTTATCAGGCAAAACTACCTTAAAGGCTACAGAACCGGTAGCAGAGTCTAAAGTTGAGCTTCAAAAAGAGGTGGAGATTGAACCTGAAACAGTTGCTACATCTGCAGACACTGCTGCAGTTGTAAAACCGGCTGTTTCTGCTGACATCCTTTGGAAACCGGTAATTGACGATTTACAAGCTTATGGCGAAGAACATTCTCAGGAAGATATGTCATGGATTTATATCTTTATTACCGGATTCTTGGGAGGGTTGCTTGCACTGTTCACTCCTTGTGTATGGCCTATTATCCCGATGACCGTAAGTTTCTTCCTGAAACGTAGTAAAGATAGAAAGAAAGGTATCCGTGATGCTTGGACATATGGTGCTTCTATCGTTGTGATTTACGTTACATTGGGACTTGCTATTACGGCTATCTTTGGTGCGAGTGCATTGAACGCTTTGTCTACCAATGCTGTCTTTAATATTCTTTTCTGTTTGATGCTGATTGTATTTGCAGCTTCTTTCTTTGGTGCATTTGAGATTACGCTTCCTTCAAAATGGAGTAATGCAGTGGATAGTAAGGCAGAAGCTACAGGAGGTCTGATTAGTATCTTTTTGATGGCATTCACTCTGTCACTGGTATCTTTCTCTTGTACAGGTCCTATTATTGGATTTTTATTAGTACAGGTATCTACCACAGGTAGTGTGATAGCTCCTGCTATCGGCATGCTTGGTTTTGCCATTGCTTTGGCACTTCCGTTTACACTGTTTGCTCTTTTCCCATCCTGGTTGAAGTCTATGCCGAAGTCTGGTGGCTGGATGAATGTGATAAAAGTAACACTTGGTTTCCTCGAATTGGCTTTTGCTTTGAAGTTTTTATCTGTCGCCGATCTGGCTTACGGATGGAGAATTCTTGATCGCGAAACATTCCTGGCTTTGTGGATTGTGATATTTGCGTTACTTGGTTTCTACTTGTTGGGTAAGATTAAATTTCCTCACGATGATGATGATACCAAAATAGGCGTATCCCGTTTCTTTATGGCGCTCGTATCACTTGCTTTTGCAGTATATATGGTACCCGGTTTATGGGGAGCACCGTTGAAAGCCGTTAGTGCATTTGCTCCACCTATGAAAACGCAGGATTTCAATCTGTATACAAATGAGGTACATGCTAAATTTGATGATTATGATTTGGGGATGGAGTATGCCAGATTGCACAATAAGCCGGTCATGCTTGACTTTACAGGTTATGGTTGTGTTAACTGCCGTAAAATGGAGCTTGCTGTGTGGACTGATCCGACAGTAAGTAAAATTATTAATGATGACTATGTATTGATTACTCTGTATGTAGACAACAAGACTCCGCTTTCTGAACCGGTGAAGATTATGGAGAACGGAACGGAACGTACTTTGCGTACCGTAGGGGATAAATGGAGCTATCTGCAACGTGTGAAGTTTGGTGCCAATGCCCAACCCTTCTATGTGTTGATAGATAATGAAGGAAAGCCTTTGAATAAGTCTTATGCTTATAATGAAGATATTCCTAAATACATCGAATTCCTGAGAACTGGGCTTGAAAACTATCGGAAGGAAAAATAATATGCTGATTATTCGATATATGCCGATTGAATAATTTATTAATAGTGGAATCAGTAATTTCCTCTGATTCCACTATTAGGTAAGATCAGATAAATGAATATGATGGCAATTTTTCCCATCTAAATTTTAGCTCTTTTTGAAAGTCATAAATTAGAATAGTGAGTAAATTTGTTATTCTAAATATACTGACTTTCAATTCACCAAAAAGAGATGAATGAGATAGCTGAATAATAATGTTTTAACTTATTAAATCAGCAAATGATTTACGATTACTGATTAGCATTAACAATATAAAGAATGTCAACCTTTGAATCTTATAATGAACTGGACTTATGGAAATTGTTTCTTGAAGGGGATAAGGAAGCCTTTTCTGTCTTCTATCGTCACAATTATAGAAAACTCTATTCTTATGGTATAAGTTTAGGTATGGACAGTGAATTAATTGATGATATTATACAAGAATTATTTGTTAAACTTTATACTCGTCCTCAATTAATAAAAGATTTTTCTACCATTCAGGCATTTCTTTATGCAGCTATGAGAAATGCCTTTGTTAATCATGAAAAACAAAGGAAAAAGTATTTGTATCTGGATGAATTTGAAAACTTTGAACTACCTTATTTTGTTGAAAACACCCAAATTGAAGATGAAGAAGAATTAAAGGCTTTAAAGGAAAAGATACATAGAATAATTAATAGCTTGACTCCTCGACAAAAAGAAATCATTTATTTACGATTTTTACATCAAAAAGAATATGAAGAAATAGCCCAGATTATGGATATGTCTGAACAGGCCGCGCGCAATCTGACATATAGAGCTATGGAAAAGATCAGAAAAGAAAATAATGATTTCTTCGTATTACTATTCATGATCGCTTTGTTCTCGGACTATCATTTCTAATGAGAAAATAATCTCTTTTAAAAAACAATTTTATTTTTAATTGTATTAAGTTTATTTGCTGATAATAAGGTGATTAAATGATATATTTGTGCCTGTGGAAGATATTTTTGTAGTATAGCTATAAAAAATGTCTTGTATAGTGATTACAAAATAAAGATAGAATTGTACTACTAATAGAAATAAAGATAGAATGGAAAATAGAAACAACATAGAGTTTTGGATTTTTGATGAGAAACTTATCAATATTGCTAAGGAAAATGATCAAGAAGCCTTGAAGCAGATGATGCACCTTCATCCTGAGCAATGTGAAGTCATTGAAAATGCATTTCTTTTATTGCAGAATATGAAGGTTGAAGAAGCTGTTGTTTCTGATTTGCAAGTTGAACGTAGTCTTAAAGGTTTCTGGGATCGGGTTGATCGTAGAAAAAACAGAAGAAGGCTATATTGGATTTCAACGGCATGTGCTGCTTGTATATCCGTTATATTGGTAGTATCGTCATTATTATTAATAGGAAGAGATTATGTTGGTAATAAAGAAGAGGTATTAGCTTTGCTTGACTCAATACAAAGTACATCCAATGAAATTCTTATTATTTCGGGTGGTTTAAGAACTACTATTCCAAATAATGAAGTCATTAATCAGACGGCACAAGGAGATTTTGTTGTAGGCACTGAGAAGAAAATGAAATTTTCTGATTTGCAGGGAGAGATGATTCAGTTGGTTGTACCGGTGGGCAAACGTACTGCTATCAGATTTAATGATGGTACGGTTGCCTGGCTTAATGCCGGTAGTAAGTTGTTGTATCCGAAGACCTTTTTAGAAGACAGACGTGATATATATATAGAAGGAGAGACATATCTGGAAGTAGAAAAAGATCAATCCCGTCCATTTTTTGTACATACAAAAGATTTTGATGTTTCTGTTTTAGGAACGAAGTTTAATGTGAGTGCGTATAAAGAAGATCTTCAAAAGTCTGTGGTATTAGTAGAAGGTAGTGTTGAAGTGGGACCGGATAATAACAAGTATAAATTGATTCCTAAGGAGGGCTTCTTTTATGCAAAGAATTCTTCGGTTGTAAAAAAGGTTGATACCTACGCTTATACCTGTTGGAAAGATGGTATTATGCAAATTCAGAATGAACCGTTGGAGCATATCTTTACCCGTTTAGAGAAATACTATGGAGTGAAAATTATATTTGATAGTTCCGTATCGAAAAAGAAATATATTGGAAATCTTAATCTTTACGATTCTATTAGTGAAGTATTACATAATTTGTCACATTCAACGCCCTTTACATTTGAATATAATAAAGAAACAAATGTTGTGAAGGTGTATCAGAAAAAGAAACGCTATAGCAAATAAATAACATCTAATTAATTTATTATTATTATGAGAAACTATCGTCTACCACCTTAGTATAGGGGATCGTATGCTTCTTTTGAAGCTTTTTTAGAGCTGTGATTTGAATTTATAAAATAAAAGCATAGATAACTATGAGGACACAAGTAAGTATTTATAAATGTAATTCCATTAAAAAATATATTGGATTTCAATTGCTCTGTTTCGTAATTAGTATTATAGGAAACACATTGAATGCACAAAACACTCTTTCCCAAACTAATATTTCACTACAAGTACGTGATATTACTATTAAAGAATTATTTTCTACCATAGAAAAACATACAAATTATGTAATTCTGTATGAGGAAGATGTCCCTGTGAAAGAAAGAGTATCTGTATTTGCTGAGAATAAAAGTGTAGAAAGTATTTTGAATGAAGTTTTAACTCCCCGTGGTATTAAATATTATTTGAACGGAAAGCAGATTATCGTAACGGTAGATAAGACTAAGCAGCAATCCAGGCAAAGTAATGCTAAGAAATCATGGGTTAGTGGTACGGTTGTTGATATTGCCGGTGAAGCTATGATTGGGGTGACCATTGCTGTACAGGGCGCTCAAACCGGTACAGTAACTGATGCGGATGGTAAATATAGAATTGAAGCCCAGCCGGGTGATATACTTGTATTTTCATTTGTCGGCATGAAAAAACAGGAAGTAACTTTTAACGGTAAAAAACAGGTTATTGATATAGTAATGGATGAGGAAACCAATTTGATGGATGAGGTTGTAGTTGTTGGTTTCGGAACTCAGAAAAAGGTAAATCTAACAGGTGCCGTAGGAGTGATAGAATCTAAATCTTTGGAGGCTCGTCCGGTAGGAAATGCAGTACAGGCTTTGCAGGGGTTACTTCCGGGACTTAATATTACTACTTCGAATAATGGTGCCGAATTAAATGCTACGCCTTCTATTAATATACGTGGAACGGCAACTATTGGTTCGACATCGAGTGGTAGTCCATTGGTGCTTATTGATGGTATGGAGGGGAGTCTCTCGAATATCAATCCGCAGGACATTGATAATATTTCAGTGTTGAAGGATGCGGCCGCTTCATCAATTTATGGTTCCAGAGCACCATTTGGTGTAATTTTGGTAACTACTAAATCCGGGAAGAAAGGTAAGTCTACTGTGAATTATAGCAATAACTTCCGTTTTAAAACTCCTGTAATGTTGCCAAAGATGGCTAGTTCATGGGATTATATAAATTATTTCAATGATGCCAATTTTAATAATGCCGGTGCTTATCTTTATGATGATACTCAGGTACAAAATGTTTGGGATTATATGCACGGTACATTGAATGATGGAGGCATTCAACCGAATAGTAATGGAAAGTGGGATACTGGTACAGCTTATGCCAATGTGGATTGGTTGAGAGAGTATTATAAGGATTGGTCACCATCTCAGGAGCATAATCTGAGTGTAAGTGGTGGAACAGATAAGCTGACATATTATGTGTCGGTTAATTATCAGACTCAAGATGGATTTTTGCGTTATGGCACTGATAATCAGAAACGATTTGCAACAACAGGTAAGATTTCATCTCAGGTAACAGATTTTATTAAGATGGATTATACAACCCGTTTTTCACGTACTGATTATGGGCGTCCGAGTCAGATGTCCAGTAATTTCTATAATGAAGTACTTCGTCGTTCGGTTCCGTTGATTCCGGTAACTGATCCGAATGGATATCGATTGGCAGATGTGACATATACAGAGCATTTAGAGAATGGAGGTAGAAGACAGGAGCAGAATGATGATTTATATCAGCAATTGAAACTGACAATTACTCCGGTTAAGAATTGGAATATAATGGCGGAAATGAATGCGCGTATTACCAATGACTGGCAACATGAAGTTTGGAATCTGGTATACGGGCATTATGCGACAGAGCCTTTGAAGACTTATGTATCCAATTTGAGCCAGAAGAAGAGTCGTGTATATGAGTATGCATATCGCGCTACTCACTTGACCCCTAATTTTTATTCTAATTATAATATTGCGTTAGGAGAGCATAATCTGGCAGCAATGGTAGGATTCCAGTTAGAGTCTTATAAAAATCGTATGCTTAGCGGACAGCGCAATGATTTAATATCCGATGATATTCCGGTTTTAGATCAAACTACTGATGTTGAGAATGCTACGCTGAAAGGTAACTATAATGAATGGTGTACAGTAGGTTTCTTTGGCCGTGTTAATTATGATTATAAAGAGCGTTATCTACTGGAAGTAAATGTGCGTAGAGATGGTAGTTCGCGTTATCGTCGTGATAAACGCTGGATAACTTCTCCTTCTGCTTCTTTAGGTTGGAATATAGCGCGAGAAGAGTTTATGAAGGGTACGGCTGATTATATTCAACTGTTGAAGTTGAGAGCTTCTTATGGTGTTTTGGCCAATCAGAATGCTAAAAGTTATTACCCTACTTACCTCACAATGACAACCGCCGCAGGAAAGGGAGATTGGTTAATTGACGGTTTACGTCCTAATACAGCGGCTGCTCCAGGATTAATATCTACTTCTTTAACTTGGGAAAAGATTAAAACGTTGAACTTTGGTCTTGATTGGGGAGTACTAAATAATCGTTTGACAGGTTCTTTTGATATCTACAGCCGTACTACAAAAGATATGATGGGACCTGGAGTAGACCTACCCGGAACATTGGGAACAAGTGCTCCTGCAACCAATAACACAGATTTAGTAACTAAAGGTTGGGAATTGCAGATTGGCTGGAAAGATCGTATTAATGAGTTTCAATATGGAGTGTCATTCAATTTATCAGACAGTAGAACGAAAATATTGAAATATCCGAATCTGACAGGTTCATTGAGTACTTATTATGAAGGACAAATTCTGGGAGATATTTTTGGATATGAAACGATTGGAATAGCAAAAACCGATGAGGAGATGGAAGCACATTTAGCCTCATTACCCAATGGTGGACAAAATGCGTTAGGCAGTAAGTGGGCTGCCGGTGATATTATGTATGCCGATACTAACGGTGACGGAAAGGTAAGTAATGGCTCAAATACAATCTATGATATGGGTGATTTGAGGAAAATAGGGAATAGTACTCCGCGTTTCCGTACAGGCATTAGTTTGGATGCTTCCTGGCGAGGTTTTGCAATTTCAATGTTCTGGCAAGGAGTATTAAAGCGGGATTACTATCCGGACGCAAAGGTCGGTTCTGCATCTACTGATTTGAATTTTGTATTTTGGGGAGCAACATCAGGTGGAAAATCCTGGTCTGTCGTTTTTGATGAGCATATGAATTATTTCCGTGATGAAGATAGTCGTTTAGGGGCTAATTATGATGCGTATTATCCACGGCCTTTGTGGGCTAATAAGAATAAATCCACTCAGACACGCTATTTGCAGAATGCTTCGTATATGCGTTTGAAAAACTTGCAACTATCGTATACTTTCCCTGCAAAATGGATGAGGCGGGCATATATTCAAAATCTGCGTTTATTTGTCTCTGGTGAGAATCTGCTTACATTTACTAAACTGTCTAAGACTATGGATCCTGAAACTGCCGGCATCGGTCTTAAGGGTGGTATGGTATATCCGTTGTCAAAGACCTATTCATTTGGCTTAAGTGTGACCTTTTAATAGAATATAAACCAGAAAATTTACAAATATGAAAAATATATATAGTTCTATTGCGAAGATAATAGCAGTCAATACTTTATTGTTTGCTATGGTTGGATGTGATGATTTCCTGGATGTAACTCCTCCATCTACTATATCTCCTGAGAAATATTTATGGGAAGAATCGCATCTTGCTGCATATACGATTAATTACTATACAAAGCTGGATAGCTATACAGGTAATCCTGCTGATTCTCCTTATTGGAGTGATATATGTACGGACAATGCCGTAGGACGTAATGGGGATAACAAATTTATGCCAGGACAGATTAAAGTTGGTTCAACAGGAGGTTCATGGAGTTTTACAGATATCAGACCTTTGAATTTTTATTTGGAGACGGTTGTTCCTCGTTATGAGAAAGGGGAGTTGAAAGGAGATCCGGCCAATGTTAAACATTATATAGGTGAGGGATATTTTTTAAGAGCCTATGAATATTTTAAAAAATTGAAAGCTTTAGGAGATTTTCCTATAATAACGACTACTTTGCCGGATGATTTGGAAACATTGACAGAAGTTTCCAAACGTAGACCACGTAATGAAGTAGCCAGGTTTATTCTGAGCGATTTGGATAAGGCGATTGATATGATGAAAAATACAGCTCCGCAAGGAGGTCGTACACGTTTGAATAAAAATGCGGCTCTGATAATGAAATCCAGAGTAGCACTATTTGAAGGTACCTGGCTGAAACATCATAAAGGAACGGCACATGTGCCTCTGGGACCTAATTGGCCCGGTAACCAAAAAGAGTATCTGAAGGATTATCAATATCCAAGTGGCAGTATTGATGCGGAAATAGATTTTTTTCTGGACGCAGCGATGGATGCAGCTCAACAAGTAGCTGATAAAGTAACATTGACTGCCAACAATAAGACAATCAGAGAGTCTGCTTCTCAAGCTGTTAATCCTTACTATGATTTATTTGCAAGTAAAGATCCCGCAGCATATCCGGAAGCTGTGATGTACCGGACTTATTCCATTGATTTGGCAACTCCGGTGAAACATGGATACAATGGTGGAGTTTATTATGGTTATTCTGTAGGATATACCCAGCAGTTTGCCGATGTCTTTTTAATGGAGAATGGCCTTCCATATTATGCTACTGGCAGTAATTATAAAGGCGACGATTACATAGCTGATACTAAAGTGAACCGTGACTGGCGTTGGCGTTTGTTTATGAAGGCTCCGGGAGAGGTGCGTGTATTGGAGAATATGTTGGTTGAACATGATGAGTTTCCAAGTCCTGCTGAGATTTATAGTAAAGATTATACGAAATCTACAACGACCGGTTATCTGTTGGGTAAAGGACAATCTCATGATTTCAATATGGTGTCCAGTGATATAACAGCTTTCGTTGTATTCCGTGCTGTTGAGGCTTATTTGAACTATATGGAAGCCTGTTATGAGAAGACTGGAAGAATTGATGCTAAAGCGGAGAAATATTGGAAAGATATTCGTAGACGTGCGGGAGTTGATGTGAATTATCAGAATACCATTGACCATACTAATATGAATATTGAAGCTCAGAATGATTGGGGAGCTTATTCCCATGGAGTTCTTGTGGATAAGACATTGTATAATATTCGTCGGGAGAGGCGTTGTGAATTTATAGGAGAAGGACGTCGTTATGAAGATTTAATCCGTTGGAGAGCATTAGACCAATTAAATCAGAACCCTTGTCTTCTGAAAGGCTGTAAGGTATGGGGACCGATGCAATCGCTATATACATCAAAACAATTATTGCATGATCAGGCTGCTGATAGTAAGAATATTATGTCGTCTCCAAGTTTGAGTGATTACTTAATACCATTGTCTGTTACTAAAACCAATAATTTATTCTTTGATGGTTTACGTTATTGTAGTGCTCATTATCTGGACCCGATTGCAAGAAAGCACTTCTTGTTGACATCACCGGATTCTCAAACGGCAGAAAACTCGGTTATTTATCAAAATCCGGGATGGTCTTTAGAGGCCGGAGAAGGGCCATTAGACCTGTAATCTCTTTTTTAAAACAAGATAGGGCATCAGGCCCTATCTTATCTGATTTTATTTGCCAAACGGGAGGATACCTGTTATTGGTATCCCCCAATATATCCATATTTGAAGATGAATTACTTAAAACGAATATTAATATTTCTATTTGTTGGATTGAGTTGTATAACCCTGAATGCAAAAAAAAGTGATCCTAAGACGATATTGGTTGTCTCGGGGTGGCAGGATGTGAATATAGGTGATATTGCTCACACTCCGGGGCTACTACATATATTGGAAACCTATCTCCCGGACGCAAATATCATTGTTTGGGAAAAGAATGTTGGTAAAGAGGTGGAAGAATTCTTATATAAAAACTTTCCAAGAATAAGAATTGTGCATGGGACTGTTGATAAGAATGCACAAGTGGATGCTCAGGAAGTTCTTAAAGCATTCCAAACGGCAGACTTAATGATACATAGTTCGGGACCTTATGTTGTGGGGCAGTATCATTTGGAAGCCTGGGTGAAATATACGAATGGAAAACCTTTTGGCATTTTCGGAACAACTATTCCCAAGGTAGATAACCGTTTAAAGAATCTTTTGGAACAGGCTGATTTTATTTATACCCGTGAGACGGCTTCCATAGATGTATTAAAGCAGGCGGGTATCACAGGTACTCATATCCGCTTTGTACCGGATGCTACATTTTTCTTTAATCTGCATGATAAGAAAAAAGGAAATGCTTTTTTGAAAGCAAATGGTCTGGAAAAGGGCAAATTTATCTGTGCCGTACCACGTTTACGCCGTACACCTTATTACCGGATAAAAAACAGGCATCTGTGGAGTGAAGCCAAAATATGCGAAGTGGAAGCATATAATAATAAATATAAAGAAGAAGATCATTCAAAATTGAGAGAAGCCATTATCAGTTGGGTACGTGAGACGAAAAATAAAGTGCTGGTTTGCCCTGAAATGACTTATCAGGTTGATTTTATGGATGAATTGCTGATTGATTCTCTACCTGCTGATGTAAAACCATATGTTGTGAAAAGAGGATATTGGTTGCCGGATGAGGCTGCTTCTGTTTATGTTGCATCTTTTGCGGTATTAAGTTTTGAATGTCATTCTCCTATAATAGCGGCTGCCAACGGGATACCCTTCTTTTATTTAAGGCAACCGGATGATACCATTAAAGGACAAATGTATTATGATTTAGGATATTCGGATTGGATATTTGAAATAGAAGAGACAACCGGAACTCAAATAGCCAATCGATTGACAGAAATGGGAGCTCATTATTCCGATGCAAAAAGAAAGGTTATAACTAGTCTGCAAGAGATCTCGGATATATATAAGAAAGCATGTGTACCGATTAGTAATCTATTGTATCAGTGAATAATAACACAAAACACATCTATATATAATTGGTAATTTGAAGAATAAAAAATAAGGGGAATGAAAAGACGGGAATTCTTAAATATTGGTTTGTTGACTTTGGGTGGTGTATTGGTTGGAAGGAATTTTGCTTTTGCCGATGCACTTACTGAAACTCAGGAAGTGTTTCGGAAAGCCGATTCTGTGTCGTCATATGATATGATCATAAATGGAGCCGGTTTATGTGGTTTTTTTATTGCTTTGGAAGCTGTAAAAAAAGGGTTGAAAGTATTAATTGTAGATAAACGTACTTCTCCGGGATTTGATATTGCAGCCAAAAGAAAACTTTGGTTATCAGCAGAAGGGCTTGAAGAGTGGGATAAGAGTCTGCTTGATCTTTTTTTTCCGACAGATGAACAGGAAGAGAGTTTGAACAATACTTTGGAATCTCCGCGCAAGAGTCGTTCCGGAAACGAACTTCTTTTGTTTGCCGGTAGTATAAAGAAAGGCATGCTTCGTTCTTTACTGGTTAACCAGGTGGATGTGTTGCTAATGAATGATGTATGTGGTATATTAACGAATGACAGAAGTGAGACTTCCGGAGTGTTGGTTGCTTCCAAACATGGAGTTTTTTCTATTCCATGCAGGAGTTTTGTTGATGCTACTGATGGGGTTTTATTTACCCGGGAATTATTTGCTCAGAAATACCAGATACGTGAGGCCGGATTTGTTCTCGAAATGGATTCTGTTCACAAAAACTCACTTGGCAAACTACATTTATCAGGGCTTAATCTGTTAAATGATACTGTAAGTGTACATGCAGGTAAAAAGGACAAAGATCAATATTTCGTAGAATATCGGTTTGCTACGGAAGATAATGATTTAAGTCATATTGAACAACGGGCCCGCCTACTCTCAGCAATGGTAAGTAAGCAAATCCGGGAAGCGGACCCGGCTTTTTCTAAAGCACGGACACGATATGCCGCATTAGAATGTTCTTTAAATATTGAAGGGGAAATAGATTCTCGAAAGATAGGGATAAAGAACTACTACTATATGGAAAATTCATCGGAATTTTATACCTGTAAGACAGTTTGTGGTATAAAAGAACAGGCGAAATCTTTAGTAGAAAAAATCGAAAAATCACCTGATATGAATTCTGTCTCTCAGGTTTATTATATTGGAGGGAAAGCCGAGTGCAATGTAGTACCCGAATGTTATAAAGAAAATGGGTTTATGACTCCGTTATCTCCCTTTCCGGTAGATATTCTGAAGTTGGATAAACTCAAAACTGTATTATTGGTGGCAGGAGCCGGAACGGCAGGTGCAATGGCTGCTCTTTCAGCTTCTCAAAAACAGATTCAGACAGTTGTAGTTGAATATTTTAATGAACTTGGGGGAACCAAAACAGTAGCAGGAGTAAATGGCTATTATCGAGGATATCAGGAACATAAGTTTATAAAAGAGTTAGAGCAAAAAATTAAGACTGTAGCTGCTGAAACGAATTTAGTGACAACTTTACCGCGGAGTTACTACTATTTGCAATCGCTTTTGGAACATAAATGCAAAATCATCAATGGTGCCATATTATGTGCGGCAGAAGTTGATAAGACTAAACTTAAAAGTGTAACGGTTTGCCAGAATGGCAGGCTATATAAGATTTTGGCCGAGTTGACTATTGATGCAACAGGCGATGGAGATGTTGCTTATTTTGCAGGAGAAAATTATAGTGTAGGAGATTCGCGGATGGGAATTACCCAGAATTATAGTCATTGGGACATTCCTTTTAAACCTAAAATAAAGGATTATAACCGTGATTATGATATTATTAATAACTGTGAGATACTGGAGACTCAACGTGGTTTGTATTTATCTCATTATGAATCTCATTTTTATGATTTCTATCCTATGTTGGCTATCCGTGAGTCGCGTAGAATAAATGCCGTGTACAATCTTAGTACCAGAGATATTATTTCCGATACATGTTATGAAGATACGATTGCACAGGCAAGGAGTGATTATGACCCTCATTATTTTTCAAGTTCAGAGTCATCACGTTGTGGTTTTATGTTGCCTCATTTTGATAATATGTCCATGGTGAATATTCCTTATAGATCGATTGTACCACGGAAAATTGATGGTTTATTGCTTTCCGGAAAATCAATCGGACAGTCATATAAGGCTTTACAATTTACGCGTATGTCTGCTGATATAACTGTATTGGGATATGTGACTGGCATGCTTGCTGCTCAGATTTTAAAAAAGAAATGTAATGCGCGTGAACTTGATATAACTCCTGTACAAAAAGAATTAATAGCAAGCTCTTATTTACCAGCCGATGCAACAGTTGCCAGAAAAGTCGATTTACAGGATATAGTGGATAAACTGAGTACTGGAGACGAAACGGTTTTATTTAAATGTTGCATGCAGGAAAAAAAACTGATTCTTCCTCTTTTGCAAGCCGCTTTCGAAAAGAGACCGGAAGTATTTCTGGCAAAGGCATTGGCATGGTTTGGTGACACGTCGGGAAGTAACTATATTATTGATGAATTGAAGACACTCTATAGACAGGAACAGCAAGAAGGACATGCTTCGAGTTATTTTGAAAAATATGATGATAAGTTACTTTATTGGCAAATTAATAAAGACATAGCTTTGTTGGGAATGATGCCTGCCACAGAGGATGGCAATGAGATGATAAACTATATACTGGAAGAAACTAAGTCAGGAGGAGAAATGGTGGTATCCAATGATGCTTATACCAAGGGGCGCATTGATTTGCAATTAATCCCATATTATAACCGGATTGTGAATCTGTGTTTCTATCTGGAACGTAATCCGGATGTCAAGTTTATCGAGAATCTCGAGAAGCTGATGGATGATCCTAATATCAAAGGATATAAAACAAGCGAATACAATCAGACGCGCTGGCGAATATACGGAGCCAATTTGGAACTTTTATTAGCTGTTGCTGCTATCCGTTGCGGTTCAATGAAAGGAACCGAGTGTCTAATTAGCTATTTGGAAGATATCCACTCAAACTTCCGGTATTTTTCAAGAAATGAACTGTGTAGTGTTTACGGAAAAGACGGTGGGTATGATAGGGCTGCATGGCGTAAGTTGGTCAAGGATAAAAAGTCGCTCAAAGTATCACCCCTAAAGAAATCAATTGAAGTATAATAGACAAACTAATAAAAAACATGAAACGAATTATATGGGTGTTTTTTTTCACCTTGGTGGCTTTTCAGCTTTCGGCAAAGAAATTCTATCATATAGAATCACCGGATAAGATGCTCTCTCTGAAAGTGTATATTACTGATAAGGTGGAATATACAGTTTCTCATGGTGAGGATACCGTTTTGGAGAAATCACCGGTGTCTATGTCATTGACGGATGGAACTGGTTTTGGGGTGAATCCTGTTCTCAGGAAAGCCGAGATCAAGACGGTCAAAGAATACATAGACGCTCCAATTTATAAAAAGAAGGTCGTTGCGGATATTTACAATGGATTGCTTCTTAAATTCAGGGGAGATTATGCTCTGGAATTCCGGGTATATGATGATGGGGTAGCTTATCGGTTCATTTCTGAAAAGAAAGTGTCTTTTTGTGTACAAAATGAACAGGCTGTTTTCAATTTTCCGAAACAATCCAAGGCGTATGTGGCTTATGTCAGAGAGAATGGATACCATGCTGATAACAGAGGGAATAAAGGAACTTTTGAGGAGCAGTTTTTTAAGTCATTCGTGAATACGTACTCTTACATGAATTTATCAGACTGGAATCCGAAACGTCTTGCTTTTATGCCTTTATTGGTAGAACTGGGGCATGGAAAGAAGGTTTGCCTGACTGAAGCTGACTTATTGAACTATCCGGGTATGTATCTAAATAATTCAGGAGATTCTGATACTTTGGAAGGTGTTTTTGCTCCTTATCCCCGTACTGTGAAACAAGGGGGAGTTGAGAATATGCAGGAAGTTGTATTGACACGTGAAAACTATATAGCCAAGTGTGAAGGACGTACGAATTTTCCATGGCGTACTCTGATTGTTTCCGTAAAAGATGCTGAGTTGGCAAATAGTGATATGGTATATCGTCTTTCAACACCTAATCAGTTGGGAGATCTTTCTTGGATAAAGCCTGGTAAGGCTGCATGGGAGTGGTGGAATAGTTGTAGTCTTTATGGAGTAGATTTTATTGCTGGTATCAATAATGAAACTTATAAGTATTATATCCGGTTTGCAGCCGATAACAATTTAGAGTATATCGTCATAGATGCCGGATGGTATAAAGGTACTGATATCCTGGATGTGGTAGATGAACTGAATTTGAAAGAGCTGGTCGAATATGGAAGAGAGCGTAATGTCGGTATCGTCCTTTGGACGGGTTCTTACCCGTTTATGCAGGATATTGAAAAAGTCTGTAAGCACTATTCTGCGATTGGAATAAAGGGTTTTAAAATTGATTTTATGGATCGGGATGATCAGTCTATGGTTAATTTTCATTATAGTGCAGCAAAGACTGCCGCAAAATATAACCTTATCATTGATTTTCATGGGACTTATAAACCAACCGGATTGAACCGGACCTGTCCGAATGTATTGACTTTTGAAGCTGTTCAGGGGCTTGAACACATGAAATGGGCGGCTCCTAATGTCGATCAGGTCACTTATGATGTGACTATGCCGTATATACGTATGGTTGCAGGTCCTTTGGATTATACTCAGGGCACAATGCGTAATGCGAGCAAGCAAAATTATCGTCCGGTGAACAGTGAACCTATGAGTCAGGGAACAAGATGTCGGCAGTTAGCTGAGTATGTTATTTTTGAATCTCCTTTCAGTATGCTTTGTGATTCACCTTCTGCTTATATGAAGGAAACGGAATGTACCGATTTTATTGCCGGAATTCCTGTTGTATGGGATACTACCCTCACTTTGAATGGAGAAATAACGAAGTTTTTGACTTTGGCCCGTAAAAAAGAGAATGTTTGGTATGTCGCGTCGATTAATAACTGGGATATACGTAGCATAGAACTGGATTTGAGCTTTTTAGGTGAAGGCAACTTTAAGGCTGAGATATTTCGGGACGGATTAAATGCCGATAAAGTAGCGCGAGACTATAAACGGGAAGTAGTAGATATACCTTCTGAACGAAAGTTGTCGTTTACAATGGCTCCGGGTGGCGGATATATAATGAAAATATTTAAAGATTAGAAAGCCGGATGAGAGGAATTAATATTATTTCTATGTTAATTGGTTTTTGGGGATTTAACATATTTCCCATATTGGCACAAACACAAGTAAAACCGGAAAGTATCGATAATCTGATATGCTTCTGGAGTTTTATGGAAGAGAGTGGGACCGAAAGAATCTCTTCCGGACGTTGTCAATATGCCTTACGAGAAGGAACTCCTTTTATAGAAAGAGTAAAAGAGGGTGTTTTTGGTGAATATTCTGCCCGGATAAAAGAGGGAGAATGGTTTTATATACCTCGTGCTCAATGTCCTGCATTGAACATTCATGGAAAGGATGGAGAGGTGACTGTTGTTGCATGGATTAAGCGTGATGTGAAACAATACAGCCAATGTGAAGCGGTTGCCGGGATGTGGGATGAAACCCGGAAAAAGAGACAATATTGTTTGTTTCTGGATTTACGGATATGGGGCAGTAGTCAGCAAGCAGGAGGACATGTGTCCGGAACGGGAGGTGCTACCGAAGGATATAAATATTGTATGGACGCTGCGATTGGTAAAAGTAAGATTCCGTATTCCGAATGGGAATGTATCGGATTTACTTATGATACGAAAAAAGTCAGCGTTTATGTAAACGGATATCTGGATGTACGAAAAGAGCGTAATCCTTATCAGTATGATTTGGGATTATTTGACGGAGGTTATCAGGGAAGTGATTTTACGGTTGGTGCGGTCAACCGTTCCGGGGAAATGGGAAATTTTTTTGTGGGACAAATCGGTGGACTGGCTGTATATGACCGTGCTTTGACGAAGGAAGAAATGCGCTATTTATCTTCAAATATAAATAAATAATTATTATGATACGGAAAATTCAATTATTGTTGGTTATCTCTTTTTTTTATGGGGTTAATGTATGGAGTCAAGAGAAACTTCCGGTTTATCTGGATGATTCAAAGAGTATAGAACAACGGGTAGAAGATGCTTTGTCCCGGATGACTTTGGAAGAAAAAGTGGCTATGATTCATGCGCAATCTAAATTCAGTACACCTGGTTGTCCGCGTTTGGGTATCCCGGAACTTTGGATGAGTGATGGTCCTCACGGAATAAGAGCAGAAATCAGTTGGGACAGTTGGGGGCATGCCGGTTGGACAAATGATTCTTGTACGGCATTTCCGGCGTTAACTTGTCTGGCGGCAACCTTTAACCCTGCATTATCATTAGAATATGGAAAAACTATAGGAGAAGAAGCACGGTTTCGGAAAAAAGAAGTATTACTGGGACCAGGTGTGAATATTTACCGAACTCCATTGAATGGACGAAATTTTGAATATATGGGTGAAGATCCATATTTGGCTTCTCAAATGGTGGTTCCTTATATTCATGGAGTGCAACAGAATGGGGTATCAGCTTGTCTGAAACATTTTGCTGCTAATAATCAGGAACTTTGGCGTAAACGTATCAATGTTATAGTCAGTGAAAGAGCTTTACGTGAAATTTATTTTCCCGCTTTTAAAGCAGGAGTCGAAAAGGGACATGTATGGTCTGTAATGGGGTCTTATAATAAATATGAGAATCAATATTGTACACACAACGACTGGCTGGTTAATAAGGTATTGAAAGGAGAGTGGGGATTCGATGGAGTGTTTGTATCCGACTGGGGAAGTACTCATGATACGGATGAGGCAGCATCCAATGGATTGGATATTGAGATGGGAACCCGTACTGATGGATTGAATTATACAGAGAAAATGGCATATGATAATTATTATCTGGCAAAACCATATCTGGTAAAGTTACGAAACGGAGAGCTACCCATGAAAGATCTTAATGATAAAGTACGGCGTGTTTTAAGATTAAATTTCCGTACCAATATGAATCGTAATCGTGGTTATGGTAGTTTTAGTACTCCTGAACATCGTAACGTAGCACGTCGTATTGCCGAGGAAGGGGTGGTTTTATTAAAGAATCAAGCTGATTTCTTTCCGATACCGGTTGGGAAGTATCAGAAGATAGCAGTGATTGGGGATAATGCAGTGCGTTCTTTGACTTTAGGAGGCGGTTCTTCCGAATTAAAAGTAAAAAAAGAAATATCTCCTTTAGAAGGATTGAAGGCACTTTATGGAGATGATAAAATTATTTATTCTGTCGGGTATACTTCCGGACCCAGTAAGTTCCATCCGCATCTGTTACCTCAACAGAAGGCTGATTCGTTAATTCAGGCAGCAGTCAATGTAGCGAAAGATGCGGATATTGTATTGTACTTTGGTGGATTGAATAAAAATCTGTATCAGGACTGTGAAGAGGTAGATCGTTTGGATTATAATCTACCTTATAGACAAGATGAGTTGCTAACAGCACTTTTGAATGTCAATAAGAATGTCGGTGTAATAATAATCAGTGGCAATGCGGTAGCCATGCCTTGGGTTAATAAAGTTCCGGCATTGATTCAATCGTGGTATCTTGGCTCGGAAGCCGGTCATGCCATTGCTGATGTGATAGCAGGAAACGTAATTCCAACAGGTAAGCTACCTTTCAGTATACCTGAAAAGTTGGCAGATAACGGCGCTCATTATTATGGACAAAAATCTTATCCCGGTGATACACTGAATGTGGTTTATCAGGAAGATATCTTGGTTGGATATCGTTGGCATGATACGAAAAGAATTCCGGCATTATTCCCATTCGGTTATGGCTTGTCCTATACCACTTTTGAATATGGAAAAGTAACAACCGATAAGAAGGAATATTTTTCAGGTGATACAGTCCGAATCTGTTTTACTTTGACTAATACGGGTAAATCGGAAGGATCAGAAGTTGTTCAGTTATATGTAGGACAGAATAAGCCTTCTGTTTTACGTCCGGTGAAGGAATTGAAAGCGTTTGATAAAATAAGGCTTCTTCCCGGAGAAAGTAAGGAAGTATCTCTTGCAATACCAGTGAAAGAATTTGCCTATTTCGATGATGTTAGAAAGGCCTGGGTTGTAGAACCAGATTACTATACTTTATATTGTGGTGCTTCTTCAAGGGATATAAAGAGTATAATAAAGATAAAAGTAAGGCAATGAAATTTCTTGTATGTTTTATCGGGCTGTTGCTTGGGTTAGGAAATAAAGCCGATGCGCAGCAATGTGCTTCTATGGCAGATATAAAAAAAGTGCATGATTTCATTGCGGCTTCATGGAATAAAACGGTCCGTTTCAGCCCTGAAGATACGGGAACCCTGATTGGATTACCGTATCGTTATACCGTTCCGAGCATGAATGACTCTTTTCAGGAAATGTACTATTGGGATACTTTTTTTACGGGGGAAGGATTGATAGCAGATGGTTATGGTGATTTGGCTCAGTCGAATGTAGAGAATATGCTTTATATGGTTGAGCGCTATGGGAAGATGTTGAACGGAAACCGGACTTTTTTTGAAAACCGTTCTCAACCCCCATATCTGAGCAAGATGATAGAACATATTTATCTGAAGACTCATGATAAAGAATGGTTGAAAAAAGTACTTCCCGGTTTGAAAAAAGAATATTTCTTTTGGATGACACGACGTCTCACTCCTATTGGATTGAACCGATATTCAAATGAAGCAACCACTTCTGATAAAAAGAGAATCCTTTCTGTTTTACAAAGGCGTTTGGGTGATGGCTTTCGTGATAAAATAGAACGAATGAGTGATGGAGAACGTATGGAAGTGGCCTCTCACTATATTGCTGAGTGTGAATCCGGATGGGATTTCAGTCCCCGCTTTCAGACACGTTGTGAACATTTTTGTCCGATAGACTTGAATGCCAACCTTTATGGATATGAAAAGAACTTTGAATTTTTTGCAGAAGAATTAGGTTTTGGAGAAGAGGCACGGCAATGGCATCAGAAAGCGGAGCAACGTAAGGCATTAATACGGAAATATTGTAGGGATGAGAATAGCGGACTCTATTATGATTATGATTTTCTCAACGAGAAGCGTTCCGATGTTCTTTCGGCAGCTGTATTCAGCCTTTTATTTAATGGAGTTTTGTCCGATGAAGAGGCGCGTCGGCTGATTCCTGCGGTATTATCTCTATTGGAGTTCAGGTATGGTATATCTGCATGTGAGAATAAAGAGTATGGGATTGTTTATCAATGGTCGTATCCTAATGGGTGGGCACCACTGAATTATCTGGCAGTAAATGGGCTCGATCGGTATGGTTATAAGGAAGAAGCATTCCGTATTGCCCGAAAATATCAAATGGCTGTTGTGAATATTTATAAGGCAACGGGTAATCTATGGGAGAAATATAATGTGAATGAAGGTAATGTGAATGTTACAAACGAGTATAAGCTGCCTGCCATGCTTGGTTGGACAGCCGGAACATTTGTCTGGGTTTCCCAATATTTAGCTTCAGACAAATGATGATCGGGATGATTTGCCCGGATTGATTACAAAAGCCTTTATTGTTTGTAATACATATATAAAGGGAAAAACACTTTAAAGATTTATCTAAAATGAAACACGCTTTATTATTTTTGGTTGGGTTACTATTTTCTTCTTTTTGTCAGGGGACGATTGATGAAAGGTATCTGGACCCGTCACTTCCGATAGATAAACGAGTACGTATTCTGATGCGGCAAATGACGTTGGAAGAGAAGGTTGCTCAATTGTGCCAGTACGTAGGATTACAATACGGACGCAAAGACAAACCGATTGCATTTGAAAGCACCGATCCGGATACTCTTATTCGGAGTTTGTTGGAATCCAATGGGATAGCCCGAAATATATCTTTGGGTAAAGTAGGGGCATGTTTACATGTATATAGTGTTGAAGAAGCGAATATCCTGCAGATGATAGCCCGAACGAGCCGTCTGAAAATTCCTTTATTGATAGCTATCGATGCCATTCATGGAAATTGTATGCATAGAGGTTGTACGGTTTACCCTACTTCCATTGGAATGGCTTCTTCTTTTAACCCGGTTTTGCTGAAAGAAATAGGTCGGCAAACTGCTGTTGAAATGCGCTCTTCAGGAGTACACTGGACTTTTAACCCTAATATTGAATTGGCTCGTGATGCCCGTTGGGGGCGTGTAGGAGAGACCTTTGGAGAGGATACTTATCTGGTGACACAGATGGGGACGGCACTGATTCTCGGATTACAGGGAGAGAATGGTTTTGATGGTTCCGGAGTATTGGCTTGTGCCAAGCATTTTGTAGGTGGAGGAGAACCTGCCGGTGGAATCAATGCTGCACCTATGGATATGTCTGAACAGAAATTACGCGATTTGTATTTGTCCCCTTTTGCCGAGGCTATCAATAAAGCTTATGTGGCTACGGTTATGCCGGCTCACAATGAATTGAATGGCGTTCCTTGTCATGCCAATCATTATCTTTTACAAGAAATTCTGCGAAATGAATTAGGCTTTCAAGGATTTGTGATAAGTGACTGGATGGATATCGAACGTTTGCATGAGATGCATCATTATGCTCCTTCCCAAGAAGAAGCGTTTCGTATGGCCGTGAAAGCAGGAGTTGATATGCACATGCAGGGAGATGGCTTCTTGGAAGCGATTGTAGAGGCAGTCAGGAATAAATATATTCCGGAAACAAGAATAGATTTAGCAGTTTATAAAATCTTAGAGGCTAAATTCCGGTTGGGATTGTTTGAGAATCCGTTGGTTGATATTCCGGCTTCCCGTTCTCTTATCTATACAGAGGATCATCAGGCTACTGCATTAGAAGCAGCAAGACAATCAATTGTTTTGTTGAAGAATGATGATTGTTTACTTCCGTTGAAACAAGAGCGGTATAAAAAGATTCTTGTTACAGGACCCAATGCCAATAGTCCGACGATAATGGGAGATTGGACTACGCGACAGCCGGAAGAAAATGTGATAACTGTGTTGGCAGGAATACAACAACAGGTACCGGATGCTGTAATTGATACGGTTTGTTTTTCCAATAAAATAAGGAAAATGGATCGTTCATTGATTAAGGTTGCTGCACAGAAAGCTGTTGAAGCGGATATTAATATTGTCGTGGTAGGAGAGAATTCTGAACGGTATAACAGTGATCGTACTTGTGGAGAAAATTGTGACCGTGATAATCTGGAATTACCTACTCATCAACAGGAATTATTGGAAGCTGTATATGCTTCAGGTAAACCTGTTATTTTGGTTCTTCTTAATGGGCGACCATTGAGTGTTACATGGGCACAGCAACATATACCGGCCATTGTCGAGGCTTGGGAACCCGGAGGAATGGGTGGACAGGCTATAGCCGAGATATTGTTCGGAAAGGTTAATCCAAGCGGAAAGTTACCCATCACTTTTCCCCGCAGCGTCGGGCAGATTCAGACTGTATACAACCATAAAGCATCTCAATATTCCCGTAAATTCGCATTGACTACTACCGGCCCATTATATCATTTCGGATATGGGCTTAGTTACACAACATTTGAATATGGAAATCCGGTTTTGTCAAAAGATACCATACATACCAATGAAGCAGTTACCGTATCTTTTGAATTAGCCAATACAGGCTTTTGTCAGGGTACGGAGATTGCTCAACTGTATATACAGGATGAGTATGGAACGGTTACTCGTCCGGTGAAGGAGTTGAAAGGGTTTCAGCGAATAACTTTAAACCCGGGAGAAAAGAAACGGGTGAGTTTCTTAATCACTCCTGATAAGTTAGCTTTTTTTACGTCGAGAAAGAAATATGAGGTTGAACCTGGTAGTTTTAAAATAATGGTGGGAGCCTCTTCGCGGGAGCAAGACTTAAAAACTGTTTCATTAATGGTCAAATGATAATAACTTAAACAATTATTATATGAAGAAATATGCAAAATCTATATGGGTATGGATCATTTTGGGGATATTCCTTCCGGTATGTCATGCTCAGGAGTGTCTTACAAAGTTTCCCGAAGAATGTAATCCGGAACGGATTGGTTTAAAACTTGCCGAACGTTTTTTGGCGAGTGGGCATATGAGTCCGAGATTAATATCCTATCCGGAAGTCTGTACCTGGTATGGAGCTTTGAGATTTGCTGATGTGACGAATAATAAGGAATTACAAGATCGTTTGGAAGCACGTTTTCAACCACTTTATACGACAGAAAAACATTTATTCCCAAAGAAGAATCATGTTGATTTTAATATGTTCGGTAGTCTCCCTCTTGAATTGTATAATTTGACGAAAAATGTGAAATACTACGATTTAGGTATATCTTACGCCGATGCACAATGGGAACTTCCGGAAGATGCTACTCCTGAACAAAGAGCTTATGCCGCGAGGGGGCTTTCCTGGCAGACACGTATGTGGATTGATGATATGTATATGATTACCATTTTACAGTCAAAAGCTTATCAGGTGACGGGTGATTCTAAATACATGGATCGTGCTGCCAAAGAGATGGTAGCCTATTTAGATAGCATTCAGCAGCCTAATGGTCTGTTTTATCATGCTCCGGATGTTCCGTTTTATTGGGCACGTGGTAATGGTTGGTTTGCTGTAGGTCTGGCTGAGATGTTGTCTTATTTACCTGAAAAACATCCTGATAGGCCCCGGATTCTGAAAGGATACCTGAAGATGATGGAAACGCTAAAGAATTATCAGAATCCCCAGGGTACATGGTATCAGCTGATTGATAAGCCGGATATCTGGGTTGAAACATCGGGTTCAGCCATGTTCGTATATGCTATGATCCAAGGTGTAAGAAATGGTTGGTTGGATGTAAACGTGTATGGGAGTGTGGCTCGTAAAGGTTGGACCGGGCTGGTTCCTTACATCAATGCCGACGGGGATGTAACTGAAGTATGTAAAGGTACAGGTAAGAAGAATGATGAACAGTATTATTACGATCGTCCTCGTATTGTTGGTGATTTTCATGGTCAGGCACCTATGCTATGGTGTGCATACTCTTTGACTGAAGTAAACAGATAAGAATTTATTTTACTTTTTTATCTGCTATTCTAAGTAATATCTTTCTAATTACAATTTAATTCGTTGATTATGAAATTATTAAAGGTAGAGTGTTTGTTGATGCTTTTTTGTTTTACTACAGGACTGTCTGCTTGCGGAGGAGATGAAGATGAACCGATCAAGAATGATGTTCCTACACCGGAACTTTATGGACCTAAGCATGGTACGGGGTGGGTGGAACATACGTATGATTATTATATTCAAAAGCCCTGGAATTTAAATCTGGAAGAGAGATACACGTATGATAAAGAGAATGACGAACATACATTTAAAATAATCAAGGGGGATGAACCTTTTAAGCAAGGTGATCATACTTCTCCCCGTTGTGAACTCCGTATGCGAAATGATTATACAGAAGGCAATCATCAATTTGAAGCCGATTATTATGTAGTGGAAGGAACACATCGTACCGCAGTGATGCAAATATTTGGTTATCCTGTTGCTATTAATATTAAAGCTTATGAAGAGAATGGAGGAACATTGAAGTGGCATGATTCTCATGATATTGTTTCTCCTGTCTACAATAAGTGGGTACATCTGAATGTAGTGCATATGTTTACAGAACGTCAGATTTATGTTTATGTGGATGGTAAATTAATCCGTTCTTTTAGAGTGAAGGAAGATGCTCCTTCTTATTATTTTAAATGTGGGGTTTATTCAACGGTAAGTGAAGTAAGCGAGGTAAAAATAAAGAATATCAAATATTATTTCAAACCATAATAGAGGTAATTAAACTGCATAAATAAGAAGATGATGAAAATGATTGTTGTGAGATTTTTGTTGCTTGTGCTGGGATGTGTAATCGTACCGAATAATATGTGGGGATTTGAGTTAGTGAGTACATCTACTCCGCTGACGGTATATCATTCACAGAATGAGGCCGATGTAGTTCATACTGCTGTAAATTTATTTATTGATGATATGGAAGCCGTGTCCGGACAACTACCGGTAAAGACTGATTTGTTGAGGAATGCCCGGCTTCTGATTGGGACTTTGGGGCAAGAATCTTCTTTTGACTGCTATTTGTCCGACTGGAATATTCCCACAGATGATATTGCAGGTAAATGGGAAGCTTTTAAAATAAAAGTAGTGGAACGAAAAGACGTACAATATTTACTTGTATTAGGAAGTGATGCTCGTGGGACAGCCTATGGAGTTTTAGAGCTATCACGTATTATGGGTGTTTCTCCCTGGTATTGGTGGGCTGATGTATCTATTGAGAAGCGTAAATCGTGTGTACTTCCTGCCGGATATGAAAATGTACAGTCTCCTTCGGTTCAGTTTCGAGGTTTCTTTATTAATGACGAAGATTGGGGATTAGTTCCCTGGAGTACGAAAAATTTTGATCCTCAACCTCATACTACACTTGGGACAAAAACGTATGAAAAAGTTTTTGAATTATTGCTTCGTTTGCGGGCAAACACTTTATGGCCGGCAATGCATGGTTGTTCCACTCCTTTTTACTTTATCGACGGTGCCAGAGAGATGGCTGATAAATATGGCATCGTAATGGGGACTTCCCATTGTGAGCCATTGATGCGAAACACAAATGGTGAATGGGATAAAACCCGGAGAGAAGCATATAATTATGTGACTAACAAGGAAGAAGTACAAACCTTTTGGATGGAACGTCTGAATGAGTTGAAGCATTCGGAAAATATATATACTATCGGGATGCGTGGAGTTCATGATCGTAAAATGCAGGGTACCGGGAGCTTGGACGAACAGACACAGGTATTGTCCCAGGTGATAGCTGACCAGAGAACTTTGCTTACTCAATCTTTGGAAACCGATATTACCCGGATTCCTCAGGCTTTCATGCCCTATAAAGAGGTGCTTGATATATATAATAACGGTCTTAAAGTACCGGAAGATGTAACGATTGTGTGGTGTGATGATAATTATGGTTATATAACCCGGCTGAATGATAAAGAAGAACAAAAAAGAAAGGGAGGGGCCGGCATCTATTATCACATTTCTTATTTTGGAAAACCCCATGATTATTTGTGGTTATACAGTACGCAACCGGCATTAATATATAAAGAAATGCGACAAGCCTGGGATTATGGAGTACGTAAGTTGTGGATATTAAATGTCGGTGATATAAAACCAGCCGAATATGGTATCGAATTTTTTCTTGATATGGCATGGAATATTAATAGTATCTGTCCAAATACAATTTCGGAACATATGACTCAATGGTTGAATCGTGAGTTCGGAAAGTCACTGGCCGGGCCATTGACAAAAGTCTTTGAAGAGTATTTTCATTTGGCAGGTATTCGTAAACCGGAATTTATGGGCTGGAGCAAAGTACAGGAGTATCAAAAAGCTAAACGTAAAGGGGGAATGACCGAAGTGCAGGATAGCGAATTTAATCCTTTTATGTTTGGAGACGAGCTTCAAAGTAGAGTGGACTGTTATGAAACTATGGTGCAATCCGTACTTGCATGTGCCGAACAGGTCCCTTTATCCCGTAAAGATGCTTACTTTGAACTGGTACAATATCCGGTTCTTGCTGCATCGGCAATGAATCGTAAACATTTGTATGCTCAAAAAGCCCGTTTATTTGCAACATATTACTATCCGGCGGCCAATGAATATACCCGTAAAAGCCGTGAAGCATACAATGAAATAGCAGCTTTGACAAGGACATATAATAAAGATATTCAGAATGGGAAATGGGATGGAATGATGGACATGGCTCCTCGTAAACTACCTGTTTTTGAAGCGCCGCTCTTACCGGATGAAGTAAAGAGGAATCATTTGCTTCCGGCAGAAATCTGGATGGATGGGTACATAGGACCTTTGGTGCCGGATAGGGTAACAGAACTTCCTCTATGGAGTTTGGGACGGGATACAGAGTTACTTTTTTCCTTATTCAGCCGGGGAAACCGGAAGATTGACTGGAAAGTCATTGAACAACCGGTATGGCTGGATATTATAGAGAAAGAGCGGGATTTACTATATGAAAAGACTCTGGCATTGAAGGTGAAAGAGGAGAAAGTACAACTATTGAAAAACACAAAGCAGAAATTCCGTTTACAGGTGGACGGGCAAACTTATGATTTTAACATATCGTTTGCTCGGTTACCTGACGGAGTAAAAGCTGAGACACGGGGAATGATTGCATGGAATGCGTCGGATTACAACGGAGAACCGGATGCTCAAATAATAAAAGGACTTGGACACAGCCAGTCGGCCGTACTGCTTCCAAAAGGTAGAACATTGACTTACGAAGTGTATACTGCATCTTCTGGTAACGCAGTATTGCGTACTGCTTTATTGCCCGGACATGCTGTAAATGGAGGTCATCTCCGATATTCGGTTTCTGTGGATGAACTACCTTCCCGGATTGTAACCTATGATGCTGTAATAGGGACCGAAGAGTGGAAAACAAATGTTCTGAGAGAGCAAACCTTGAAAGAAACCTTCTTTCAGCTTGATACTCCCGGAAGACACATCATTCGTATCAAGGCATTGGATAATGATGTAGTTATTGATCAATTAATGTTAGATTTTGATGTGGAACGAAAATTTTATCAGTTTCCTGTCAGATAGAGTGCTAAATACAAATTTAAAATAATGAACGATGAAAAGAAGAACTTACCGTACTCATCTGATTGGTTGTATTTTGATGGCATGTGTGCTTTTGTTGGGGATTATTTCTTGTGGGAATGATGATAATACTTTGGACGAAGCAGATCCGGAGTGCTCTGTATTGCCCGAAGTTGATTGGGAACACGATTCTTTTAAAATACTTAAAGGAGTAAATATTAGTGGCTGGTTGTCACAAACTTCTACGCGGAAAGTGGGGGTAGATGCTTTCTTTACTAAAAAAGATGCGCAGAAGTTGGCAGGCTGGGGATTCGACCATATCCGTTTACCGGTAGACGAGGTTGAGATCTTTACGGAAAAGGGGGAATGGAAAGAAAAAGAACGTGGGTTGATTCATAAAGCTGTTGAGTGGTGTAAAGATTTGAATATGCGTGTTATTCTCGACTTTCATATTCTTCGTTCTCATTATTTTAATGATACGGAAAATATGACTTTGTGGAGTAGTAAAGCTGAGCAGGATAAACTATCCGATATGTGGAAAAAACTGTCTGCAGAATTTAATCAATACCCCAACAGCCTTTTGGCATATGAACTTCTGAATGAACCGGTTCCGGATACTCCCGGACAATGGAATAAACTGTCTTCCCGGCTGATAAATGAATTGCGCGTATTGGAACCGGATCGGATGATTGTGCTTGATGCAAGTAGTCATAGTTCGATAGGGGCATTGAGTACACTTGAAATTCCCCAGAATGATCCGAATATTATACTTTCAGTACATTTTTATACTCCTCATTTATTAACGCACTATCAGGCAGGATGGTGGCCGGCATTAAAACGATTGACTATCAAATTACATTATCCGGGACAATTGGTATCCCATCAGGATGTGGATACCATCCGGGACTCTGAAAATCTTCGGGTCGTAAATTATTATAATGGATATTATGATAAGGCTATTTTGACGGAAAAGATACAAATTGCATTAGATAAATCGAAAGAAACCGGATTACAGATACATATTGGCGAAGTGGGTTGTATAGAGAATACAGATCCTACGGTAAGACTGAACTGGATGAGTGATGTGGCAGCCATTTGTAAAGAACATAATGTTGCATTTTCCGTATGGGGATATAAAGCTGGATTTGGTATAATGAATGATAATGGTACGGCTAAAGACCAGCGTGTGATAGATGTATTAACCCAATAAATAAGGAAGAGTAAACGAAGATAGCAGATTTATATACTTTCTCACTACAATTGAATAATACTCTGCCGATATTCGTCTCTAAGTATTGGCCTCACAACACCCGGATGTTTTATATAACAACACCCGGATGTTGTTGTACAAAACATCCGGATGTTGTGAGGGTAAAGAAGTATACTTTTGTATAGTAAGATTATGTATAATCGATTACTACATATATAGGATTATAATCGATTAAAGTATATACTTGTTAGATTCGAACTATTAAGCTATTTTTTCGAATATCTGAAAAATAACTGTTAGATAGTGATTACATTTATATCCTTTGTTTGTAATATAGATATAAAAGGCCTGTCTACTATTAGAACACGCACCTTCTTAAAATAACGATATAGTGTTGCAACCTCTATTATATTAAAAAATTGTTCTTTTATTTAATCATTAAATTTATTATGAAAAAAGAAATTACACTTTTGGCTATTTCAATGTTTGTAGCGACGGGGATTAACGCACAGCAGGAATTAACAGTAACTCATACCACGGCAGGGGCCATGGAAGCTGAAATAAATGCGGCTTTAGGAACTACCGGAGCAGAAGAGATTCAGACTTTGATCATTAATGGAGATGCCAATGTGATTTATGAAGATTGTTCGGCAATCGCAGCAAAGTTTCCTACTATTTCTCTTAAAAAGCTGGATTTAGGTGCTGCTAAATTTGAAAATGACAGTACTCCCGGTAATAAAGAAGGAGCAAGTACAGGGGCGTTTGATATAAAAGGTAACGGAATGCAGGTAGAAGAAGTGGTACTACCGGCCGGTTTAAAGGTTATTGGTCCGCGTACTTTCCGGAAATTCAGCAAGATGAAGAAAATTAATTTACCTAATACTCTGGTTAAGTTGGGGGAAGGATGTTTTACAGGTTGTGGTAGTCTCGATCTGGAAAAATTACCTGAAGGTCTGAAGACGATTGAAGGATATGTTTTCTATCAGGCTTATGCTATGAAATCATTGGAGGAACTGCCGGCTGGATTGGAGGGAGTACTTGGAGCTCTGTCTTTTGCTCAGACCTCTGTGGCAATCTCTTATATTCCGGAGGGTATTACAGAGATTGGAAGTTCTGCTTTTAATGCCAATACCCGGCCTGTTTCATTAACTTCATTAACGATGTATGAGAAGTTAGCAAAAATAGGTTCCAATGCATTTAAAAACCAGAAGATGCTGAATGATATTGAGTTAAATCGTATGACTCCTCCGGAAACAACAGAAGATGCCTTTACTGGTATAGAATTGGGAAAAGTGATTTTATATATTCCTAAAGGTTCCAGAGCTGCTTATGAAGCTGTGGCACCGTGGAATCAAATGGATATTTATGATGTTTTGGAACCACCTACGGGAATTGAGAATACGGAAATTACTGCTATTGGTATATACCCGAATCCTGTGGTGAACACAATTTCTATTTCTGTTCAGGATGCTGCTATGATAAAAAGTATAAAAATAATAGACTTGGCAGGAACTGTGGTGAAAAACTTGCATCCTGAGGGAACACTTACTTTTGATGTTTCCGATTTGGTAAATGGTATGTATTTTCTGCAATTAAACGATGATACTACAGTTAAGTTTATAAAGAAATAAATTAGTTTTTTGGGGTAAACAGATTCATACTAACGGCTTCATAATAAAAGTGAAGCCGTTAGCTACTATCTTTTTGCTTTTAATTTTATCTCTTTTTTATTATTTAAAGTATGAAAATAAAAAAAATAATCTCTCTGTTTTTTATCTTTTCTGTTTCGGCCACTTTACTTGCACAAAACTACCCGGTTACGCTTAGGGTAGTTGATAAGACATTCGGAGTACGAACAAGTAATGATATCAGTCAGGATGAGAAGAATATAGTTGCCGGTTTGAGTGAGGAACTGAAGTTTCAGGGACAAGGAGGAGGAAAATGGTATTATCCTCTGTTCAAAATGCCGGGAACTACAGGGGAAGTGGTGAAGAATGATACTGCCTGGATTTGGCAGGCTACGATTCAGGCCCCTGTAGGTGAACATTCCTGGCGGCCATGTATGAAGTCGGCAGGTTATAATAGTTTGAACAAAGTGGTTGCTTACTACGGAGAGAAAGATGAACTGACTTTTAATGTAGATGCTTCGGGGAAAGTGAACGGGACAACTGAAATAACGATTCGGGATGAAAAATATCCTGTAGTATTGAAAGTTATTGATAAGAGCAAAGGGAAAAAGACGAATGCTGGTGCTTTCAGTGAAGAGAATATTTATTTAGTAGGAGGAAAGCCTAATGAACCGGCTAATGCACGTACAAACCTACAAAATGAATTTGTGCTTCATAACGCAATACCCAATTTTTCGGATGATAAATTTGATTTTAGTTCCGGAGTGAATATCGGAGTGTGGCTCTCGCAGACAAGTAACCGGGGAGGAAGTGCAATCAATTACTTCAAGAAAACAGATCTAAAAAAATTGGCAGATATGGGATATGATCATATACGATTGCCTGTTGATGAAAAAGAAGTTTTTGATACAGATTTGAACTTTAATCCGGAACCCCGGCAACTTATTCACGATGCTATTGCATGGTGCAAGGAATATAATATGCGTATTATATTGGACATGCATATTACCCGCTCGCACTATTTCAATGATGATAAGAATTCTATTATATTATGGAAAGAACAGGCGGAACAGGACAAACTGGTTAATATTTGGGACAAACTGTCACAGGAATTCGGACATTATCCGATTGGTTTGTTAGCGTACGAACTTCTGAATGAAGCCAACGCACCGAATGCTGATGTGTGGAATAATTTGTCGGCGCGAATTATTGCCAAGATACGTGAACGCGAACCGGATCGTTATTTAATAGTAGGAGGCATCAGTCACAATTCGGCCAGTGCATTGTCTACATTAACTCTTCCTGAAAACGATAAGAAGTTAATCCTTGCTTTTCATTTTTATTCACCGCACCTGCTTACTCATTATCAGGCCAGTTGGATGGATGGTTTGAAAGATTTGGTTATTCCTTTACATTATCCGGGGCAACTTGTTGTTAAAAAGGATGTGGATGCTATTAAAAATGAGAAACATAAGAGTGTGGTGAATTATTATAATGGTTTTTATAATAAATCTATTTTGAAGCAACAGATGCAAGTTGCCATAAATCGTGCAACTGAATTAGGGTTGAAGCTGTATTGTTCTGAATATGGTTGTATCAGCAATACGAATAAAGAAGTTAAACAAAGGTGGATACACGATGTGGCAGAAATTTTTCGGGAGAATGACATTGCATTTTCTATTTGGGGGTGGAAAGCTAATTTTGGTATATTGGATAATAGTGGAAATATCCGGGATCAACGGGTGATTGATGAAACGACCCGTGGACGAGGTACTAAATTTAATTTATTCCCTTCTACAGGGTATGTCATCGAAAAAAATGATACAGCGTGGATTTGGTCCGCAGAAATAGAAGCACGCACCGGATGTTATTCATGGACTCCTTGTGCTTATTCTACCGGGAAGTCTATTAATGAAAGTATTTATCAATATGATACGAGTGAAGCTAATGGAGCATTACAGTTTGCCGTAGGTTTGGATGGTACAGTGTCAGGTAACACGACTTTGATTATTCCGGATGGTGGTAGTGCGACTTCACTTGTTAATGTAAAATATCCGGAGGAGATTAGAGTCTCTCCTGTTATATTTTCCAAGTTTGTTTCGATAAAAGGGGGGCAGAATAATATTAAGATGTATACTTTATCTGGTATAAAAATTTTGGAAAAAGAAACTTGTTCCGATATTGATATCAACACCTCTCATTTAGCCAAAGGATTTTATGTTCTGGTTGTTGACGATAAATACAGCTATAAGTTAAGTAAAGTTGCAGAATAAGCAAACAAAAATAAGATATGAGAAAAGAAATTTGGGCACTGTTGTTCATTGCGATTTTGATGGGTTGTGCTGGGAAAGATGAAATGGATGCAGTTATTGAGAAAGGACTGTCTGTTTCTGTAGAACAATCTAAATTAATGGCAAAATCCATATGGGAACAAAAGACTTTATTGCCGAGAACACTTGATAAAGAAGGAAAACTCATCACATCAGACTCGAAGTGGTGGACCAGTGGCTTTTTTCCAGGAGTACTCTGGTATCTGTATGAGGCAACGGGTGATACTCTTTTGAAAGAGTATGCTTGTGATTATACTTCCCGGGTGGAAAAGGAGAAATATAATAAGGGAAATCATGATGTAGGGTTTATGCTGTATTGTAGTTTTGGTAATGGATATCGTCTGACTGGTAATGAAAAATACAAACAGGTGTTATTAAAAGGTGCGGAATCTTTGTCTACCCGTTATAAAGATCATATCGGAGTCATTCGTTCGTGGGATTTTAATAGGGCAGTGTGGCAGTATCCGGTCATTATCGATAATATGATGAATCTGGAATTGCTTGAGTGGGCTTCAAAAAATTCAGATAATTCGCGTTTTGCCGCAATAGCCCGTTCTCATGCGGATGTGACTTTGAAAAATCATTTTCGGGCAGATTATAGTTGCTGGCATGTGGTATCTTATGATACTATCACCGGACAACCGGAAAAGAAACATACCCGGCAAGGTTATTCTCACGAATCTTCCTGGTCGAGGGGAGAAGCCTGGGCTTTATATGGTTATGTTATGATGTATAGAGAAACGCAACAAAAGCATTATTTGGTGCATGCGAAGAAAGTTGCAAATTACATTTTAACTCATCCGCGTATGCCCGAAGATGGTATTCCATATTGGGATTATGATGCTCCTAATATACCGGATACTTATCGTGATGCTTCTGCCGGAGCTATAATGGCTTCTGCTTTCATTGAGTTAAGCACGATGATTCAGGGTGAACTGTCCCGGAAATGTCTTATGATGGCTGAGACACAATTGAAAACACTTACCTCTCCCGAATACCTGGCGGAGCCGGGTACGAACGGAAACTTTATCTTAAAACACTCGGTTGGGAGTTTGATGGAGCACTCTGAAGTCGATGTTCCTCTCACTTATGCTGATTATTATTATGTTGAGGCCTTGTTGCGCTACCAGAAAGTAAAGTCCGAATAGATTTATAAAACTGAGATAAATGAATTTACGTATGAAATCTATATTTTATTCTTTTTTATTTGCTTGTTTTTTCGGAGTTAAGTGTGTATTTGCCCAACAGCTTTCGCCTATGATAGGTTTTGACCTCTCAGAACTTACAGAGACGAGGGATGGTATAAAAAAAGGAGAAAGTTTACTTATTAAGTCCTACAATGATTTGATAAAAGAAGCAGATGCCTGTCTTACATTGAAACCGGAGACAGTGACGGATGGTATGCTTCCCCCTTCGGGAGATAAACACGATTTTTATGCGATTGGAAAATATGCATGGCCTAATCCGAAAAGTGCCGACGGTATGCCCTATATTCGAAAGGACTGTAGTATTAATCTGGAAGCGAACGGTCCGAAATTTGATCTTGCCAGGTATAATAATACGGTTGATAGAATTAAGTTACTGAGTCTTGCCTGGTTTTACTCTCAGGATGAAAGATATGCGAAGAAGGCAACTCAGTTGCTGCGGGTGTGGTTTATTAATGAAGATACCCGGATGAATCCACATTTTGAATGTGCGTCTGCTCTTCCCGGGGTTTATAAAGGAATGGCGATCGGTATTATTTTTGGCGTGACATTGGTTGAAATGACAGATTGTGTGAAGTTACTTTCATTGTCTGAAAGTTGGACCGGTAAAGATGATACAGCTTTGAAACAATGGTTCTCTGACTATGTACAGTGGTTGCGTACCAGTAAATTTGGAATACAGGAAAAGAAAGCGCAAAATAACCATGGCACTTGGTACTCTGCACAAATAGCCGCTTATTCTCTGTATACGGGTGAGCTGGAATATGTAAAAGAAATGGTTGAATTTGGAAAACAGCAGATACGGGAACAGATTGCGCTTAATGGTAGTCTGCCACATGAAATGAAACGTGATTGGGCTTTTTCTTATTCGGTATACGGCTTGAGAGCTTTTACTGTGTTGGCAGAATGCGGAGAACGTATTGGTGAAGATCTTTGGAATTATAAAACGCCTGATGGATACAATCTGCAATCTGCTTATTTGTTTTTGGCTCCTTATCTTTCCGGACAGAAAGAGTGGGAGTGGGGGAGTGTACGTGAAAATGAGCAAACGGAACGGATCGCTTTGCCAATGATGAAAAGGGCGGCAAAGAAATATGACTCAACTATTCTGATGCAAGCCGTCAGGCATTTGCAGACTTTGTATGGAAAAAGTTTGAAGTATGATTGGATATAAAAAATATCTTGAAATGGGTATTCGTATTAAAAGGTTTATGTTTGTATGTATATGCCTTTTGTGGGGGATGATAATAACAGCCCATTGCCAATCAGTTTTGGTAGAGGCCGAACTTTTTAAGAATAAAGGGGGCTGGTCGGTAGATACTCAGTTTATCGATCAGATGGGCTCACCTTATTTGTTGGCTCATGGTTTGGGGGAGGCGGTAAAGGATGCTGTAACTGAGGTGTTTTTTCAACAAACAGGCATTTACTATGTTTGGGTACGGACAAAAGATTGGGCACCCTATCCGAAAGGACCTGGTAAATTCAGGATAGCAATTGATGGAGAAGAGTTGGAACAAACACTTGGAGCGTCAGGAGACGTTGAATGGAAATGGTATCAATGTGGAACTGTGTGTATAAATAAACAACTAACGGAAATTCGTTTGAAAGATTTGACAGGTTTTGACGGAAGGTGTGATGCTCTGTTTTTCTCAAAATCCAAAGATACTAAATTGCCCGATGATCCGGAAAGTTTACGACTTTTCAGACAGGAAATGCTTCGGTTACCGGCTCCGTATAATGAGGGTGAATATGATTTTATTGTCGTTGGAGGGGGAGTTGCCGGGATATGTGCTGCTATACAGGCTGCGAGATTAGGACTAAAGGTGGCATTAATTAATAACCGTCCCGTATTAGGTGGCAACAGCAGCTCGGAGATAAGAGTTCCTACAGATGGAGATCTCTTTAAAAACCGATATTCAAAGATTGGTGCTATTATGAGAGAGATAGATAATGGCTTTGCCGGGGTAGGCAATAAAGATGCTTCTACGTATAGAGATGACTGGAGGTGGAAGATTGTTAAAAATGAAAAGAATATTTCCTTATTTGAAAATATGCATGTATATGCGGCCGATATGGATGGGGCTGTAATAAGCGGAGTAAAGGCTATAAATACAAATACATTGGAGATACATCATTTTAGAGGTCAATTGTTTGCAGATTGTACAGGAGATGCCTCTTTAGGTTTATTAGCCGGTGCTGATCATCTTTACGGCCGTGAAAGCAGAGCGCAGACAGGTGAACCGGAGGCTCCGGAACAACCGGATGGACTGACTATGGGAACCTCCAATCAGTGGTATGCTACGTTAACAGATGAGGCTTCTGAATTTCCGATAGAAGAATGGATGTTGAAATTTACTTCAGATTATCATTTTGAACTGACAAAGTCGGTCTGGAACTGGGAAACCGGATTCGGGAATTTTCATACGGTAGAAGATGCCGAACGGATAAGGGATCATAATTTCAGAGTTATTTATGGTAATTGGGCATACCTCAAAACTTATATGAAAGATAAATATGGGAAGTACAAACTGGCGTATTTATCTTATAATGCGGGTAAACGCGAATCATACCGTTTAATTGGGGATGTTTTATTGACAGGTATAGATGTTAAGAATAAAGTGGATTATCCGGATGCGATTGTTACTGCTACCTGGGGAATTGATTTACATTATCCGGACAAACGAAATTCGAAGTATTTTCCCGGAGAAGAATTTATAGCATATGCAGTCCATCCGGATAAGCGGAAGGATGTGTATACTTTCCCTTATCGTTGTTTGTATTCACGTAATATAGAAAACTTGTTTATGGCGGGACGTAACATTAGTGTCACTCATATTGCATTGGGTACAGTACGTGTACAACGTACTACCGGAATGATGGGGGAAGTAATAGGATTGGCAGCCTTTTTGTGTTCAAAGAATCATTGTTCTCCCCGTCAGTTATATACAAATCATCTGAAAGAATTGCTTGATAGTGTATTATGATTGAGTCTTGCAGATAAGGTGTTTAATTTCAAAAGGTGTTAGAATGAAAAATAAAATTATACTACTGAACTTATATTTATTATTTTCTGCTGTTAGCTTTTCACTTTTTGCCCAACAGTCGGTGAAAGTCCTTGCTATCGGAAATAGTTTTTCAGCGGATGCTGTTGAGGAATTCCTGGATGGTTTGAGTACGGAAGGAGGTACGGAAATAACTGTTGCAAATGCTTTTATCGGTGGTTGTTCTTTAGAAAAACATTGGGAAAATATAGAAAAAGATCTGCCAATGTATTCTTATCGAAAAATAGCAGGAAGTAAAAAGACTATTTCTAAGAGAACATTATTGCAATGTATTCAGGATGAAAAGTGGGATTATATTACTTTTCAACAGGTAAGCACTCTATCGGGAGTGTTATCCAGCTATTTTCCATATCTGACATATCTTGTAGATTACGTTAAACAACATGCTACTAATCCGCAGGTCAGATTTGCCATGCATCAAACCTGGGCATATCCTCAAAGTTCGTCAAAACCGGCTTTTGATACTTATAATAGAAAACAGATAGATATGTATGAGGCTATTGTCAAATCTGTATGGTCAGCTGCGGATTCTGTTGGGATTGACATGATAATTCCTTCGGGAACGGCTATTCAGAATGCACGTACAAGTGTTTTGGGAGATACTTTTAATAGGGATGGTTCTCATTTGAATAAGATTGGAAAATATACAGCGGCTTGTACCTGGTATGAAGCTCTTACTGGTGCCTCTCCGGTTGGAAATCGTTTTATACCGGGTTATTTTAATACCTGTCAGATAACTATTGCTCAAAATGCAGCACATCTGGCATTACAAAATCCTAAACAAATATCTCCTATGTTAACTTTTAAATGTCCGGATGCACCTAATAAACATTTAAAGCGAAGTGAACTTCTGTTATTTCAGTCCGGTTTTGAAGATAATGTAACCATAATACCTGCCGGACAATATAACCATCATATCGTAGGGAAGGAAAATATGTTGATAAAAAGCGATTGGGAAAGAGATATTGAATCAATCATGGATCGGGTTTCCGTTACTTATACGAAAGGTGATTCCACTCAACGTCTGGTGAGTATAGTATCTGACCCGGTTAACTCACATAACAGGGTTTTGCAATTTCTTATAAAAGAACCCTGGATGACCGATACGACGGAGAAAGCAAGAATACAATGTGATTTTTATGGGATTAAAAAAGGATTGAGGGAGTTTACGCAATCAATGAGAGTTTATTTGCATGAGGATCTGAGAGAACTTTGCAATTATCCGGATGTTATCAATTGGTTTACAATTGTTGAATTATGGAATAATGTTGCCTGGAGGCCAACGGTTCCTTATGGCGGGCGTGTTACTTTGGGAATAACTAAACCTGTTGTGGGTAAAGGGGAACTTTATTTTAAAGTGGATGCACAGGATATTGATCGTAGATTACCTGCTGATAAGCGATTTAAAACCATTTGGTTAGAGAAGAATACTGAAGTAAAAGTACCTGTTGGCGAATGGTTTACTTTGGAGTATTATTGTAAAGAAGGAGATAGAGAGAATGGACGTTTTTACATGACTATTGAGACAAAAGGGGGAGATAAACAAACCGTTTTTGATATCACAAATTATACACATAATAGTCAGGATCCATCACCTGACGGAATTACAGATTTTAATCCATTAAAACTTTATACTTCAAAAGAGATCGCCAATTATATGAAGTCGAAGAATAAATCTTTACTAATATATTGGGATGACTTGAAACTATGGGGAAGATAATTGTTCAGATACTATTGGAAGGAGATGAACATCGCCTTAGACTTGATTAAAAGAATGTGCCAATTAGTCAACGGATTTATAGTATGGCTAATTGGCATACCTCTTTTAATGTACAGTTTTAATGAAACACCAGTTTGATTGTTTTTGAATACTTCGAACTTTGTACCTGCATAAAATAAACTCCTTTTGTATTTAATTCTATATGGAATTTATTATTAATGGGGTGATTGATTACTGATAGGATATTTCCTGATATAGAATATATGTGTACTTTTTCTACAGGATCAGGAGAGGTGATTTCTATTTCTCCACTATTTCTATCATAAATATAGTTGAATGCCGGATGTGTTTCTTGTTGGAGTGAGGTCATTTGTAAGATATCATAAAGTCCGGCAATGGCATCAAGTTTTCCCATACCATACTTTGCATTAATAGTATTGCCTGTATTTGAATCATGATATGCAGTTTTTTCGATAATCTTTTTTACTTCTTTTAAAGTCAGTTCCGGACATGCTTCCAGCCATAGAGCGAGTGTACCTGTAACTACGGGAGTAGCCATAGAAGTTCCGTTTGCTATCCCCCATGAGTATTTTCTATTAGAAAAAGAATCTGTTACTTCTAAAGTTTTATCGGAAGGCCCTACGCTGTAAGATGCAGCGTATGAGTTGAAGGAGGATATCACGGTTGCGCCGGGAGCTACGATATCCGGTTTGATGCGTTCGTCATAAGTCGGACCTTTTCCTGAAAGAGGATAGAGGATTTCTCTTTCCCAATCCGATTGGTGAAGTGTACCTGAGATGTCTTTATAAGTCTTTTTAGAAACATATGCTCCTACAGATATAGCTTCATGTCCTGTAGCTGTACATGCTATTGTATAATCTGTGGAACCATTGGCATAGTCATTTCTACCGGCAGATGTAAAACTTCCGTAATCACTGCTAATCATATATTTACCTCCGTCTGATGAGAATGATATTTCCCAAACTTCACTTTCCGGTTTGGTGTATATAAGGTTGATGTTAAAGTAAGGATTTTGATTAATGGGATTTAAAGAAGCAGAAATATTTAATTTGGAATTGTCGGACTTATTTAAACCAAAATTTTGAAAACTTTTACTCCATTGTTCGCCAGATGTGAACGTTTCAGAAAATCGGTATGTATTTGTTAGTGTATCTTTTAAAGATATGGTTAGATGGCAAATGTGATCTGCTGTACCTTGTATGAAAAGGTTGTCTCTGCCATAAGAGGGGGGGATAAGTAGGCTTTTTACATTGCGCATTGTCGAATTGAATTTACCTGTAAGGGTAGATTTGCGATGTCCTTCATTTCCGGCAGCAATAGCTAATATTTTCCCTTTTCTATCTTTCATAAGGTGATCTGCCAATATAGAGAAGTTATCAGTGCCGTCTTTAAATCCCAAGATTGTTCCCATACTTAAATTGATGGCAAGGGGGCGATTGGCTTTGTCGGAATACTGTAATAGAAAATCAATTCCATCCAATATTCCTTGTTCCGTTTTGTTAACAGAGACAAGAACTATTTCTGCTTTTGGTGCTACACCTCTATATATATTGTTATAACTTCCGGCTGCTATTCCTGCTACATGTGTACCATGTGTATCGCCAGACATATCGTGTTTTACAGTTGCAATCTGTTCTGGAGTAGAATAAATAACTCCATAGCCATACGGAGAGTTAGAGGTGGTAAACAGATTGTTCTGATCCCATACACAAGTAATGCGATTTTTTCCGTCAGCATCTTTAAAATTAGGATGTGTGAAATCAAATCCGCTATCTATTATTCCTATAATAGTTCCTTCCCCTTGATAAGAGTGGGAAAGTCCGTTTCCGACAAATGCCGGGTCTATATTTGTATATATTCTCACAGAATCCATCATCATTCTGACTTCTGTGCTCGCATCGATATTCATTACTGTACTGTCCCGAGCGAAAGTTCTGAGCTGTTCCATTGGGATAATAGCCGTATAGATTCCACCAGCTCCGGTATTAAGTCGCACTCCGTATTTTTCATTTAGGACATTCGTGTCTGTTTGGGGGATAAGGCGGACATACGCAAATAGAAATTCATTATTGTTAACTCCACGTGTCGTTTTCGATTCATATTGTTGAAGTTGACTAACTGTTATAGCCGATAGTTTAGGTGAATAGTCAGTACATATTGTTTGGGAAAAGCAATGTACTGAAAATAAAAAAGAGAAAATAATTCCGGTGATTATAAATTTCATGAAGGTAGAAGATTTTAATAGAATACAGGATGAGGCTGAAATCAAAAAAAAATATTTTGAGACAGCCTCATCCTCATTCTGTAAAGTTAATTATTTAATAACCACTTTGGACGTATATTGTTGACCGTTAATATTAACGGTTACAATATAAATACCACTGTCAGTTATATTGAGAGAGTTATTTTGTAGAAATGTTTGGCTATTGATTATTTTCCCGTTTAAATTGATTACATTCATTTGACAAGGTACGTTTTCGGAACATTCCACAACGATAGATTTGTCTACTACATATATATTACAATCAGTTTTTTCATTTGCATTCTGAATTCCAGTAACCGGACTTGATTGCCATACAAGAATGGGAAATCCTCCGTTTATATTTCTTGTGTCGGCAGTCCATGCTATTGGATTTTGTCCTCCATTAAGTAAGGTAATAAAAGAAGCTGCTTTCATCTCTTCAACACTTTTTTCAGATATACCATTCGTTATCTCCTCTCCAATATTTGTCAGCTCTTTTGAATAATAGCAATTTTTGATAACGAAAGGATCCATGTCTGTTGCTCCGACAATGGCATTGACGAAAAGTGGTCCGTCAGATATCATTCCAATGTTGTAGCTATTTGTTATTGTTCCGGCATACATAAGTCCGACAAGACCTCCCACGAAAAGACCTGAAGCATTGATCATACCGCAGTTATAGCAGTTGTCTATAGTAAAGTTCTTATCAACATATCCTACGATACCTCCAACGTCACTTACTCCTTTCACCATCCCGGTATTATAACAATTAGTTATTTTACCATATTCTCCGACTCCGATTAGTCCACCGGTACCAAAACTCCCCCCGATTCCTGTCACTAATCCTTCATTGTAACAATTTTCAATGATACCTCCTTTCATGTTTCCTACCAGTGATCCAGTGCCATCACCTCCTTCGATAATAGAGTTCTCTCCGATTCCTAAATTTTTTATTGCAGCTCCTGTAGAGATACAGGCAAACAATCCGGTACCACCAACTGATTGTTCATCAATGAAAAAGACATGAATATTATCTATCTTTTTATTGTTACCGTCAAATACTCCTAAAAAGTATTTCGAATCGTCGACGATTCCCAGTTCTGGCTTTGACGAGTCGGTATACTCATCAAATACACCAATAGGAGTGAATTTATGATCAGCAGTTGCTCCCATATCCAAATCGTTGTTTAACTTGAAGAACTTATTTTTGTAAGTTTCTCCATTGCGTACTTGTTCGGACAGGTAAGCTAAATGTTGTCCATTCTCAATTAAATAAGGATTTGTACTTGTTCCATCACCTTTGGTCCATGTCATTGCAGTTCCATCCCATACGGATTGTGCATTGATGGTAAATCCCAACATTGTAAATAATAATAATACGTAACACTTTTTCATAAGTTGTAATTGTTTTTGTTAAACATTAATCTATAGTTCTCTGATAATTGTCTGTTTAACGGGCAGGAATAGTAAATTTTTCCTCAAAAGCAGCCCCTGATAATATCCCCCATTGCCCATCTTGTTCAACAAGGAACGTTAATTGCATTATGACGGTGTTGGTGGTTTTGTCCAAAAATCCTGTTCCTACCACATATACTATTCCATAGGCTTCAAGTCGAAAAGCCTTTTGTTGCTCGATGGTAACATTTCCGTCATTATCCATATCCACACGAATATCTCCGTTTGCTACATAGCAATCTTTTATGATATAGAAAGGGGCTTCTTCGGCTTTTAGTATTGTAACCTCTTTCTCTGTATTTAAAAATCCTGAAGTGTAGATACCTTTTTCTTCAAATTGTTTCCAGGTAGGTTTACGGTTTAAAGACAGGGTCAATGCTGTTTTACCGAAAGTAGAAAAGGGGGCTGTTTCAGTAGCTCTCAGTTTTATCTGGGCTTTAGCTTTAGTCAAATAGTCTAATTGCGAAAGATTTATATTTAATATTATATTACTAATATTTTCTCCATCTTTAAATTCTATTATGTTGTTCTCTAAAGATATAAACTCTCTTCCGGGGACCTCTGTACCATCTGGATTTTGTTGAAACAACAATTCGGCAATAACTGTCATTTTTCCTTGCTTATTTTCGCGATAAACAGGGATAATCAGATTGTTTTCATCTTTTTCTATTTCTTTGTTTAGTTTTTCAGTACGAAAAGATACATAACAATTTGTGTCCGATTCATAAATTAATTTTTCATTATCAGAGTTACAGCCTGTTAGTAAAAAACAACTTAATAATGTGCTGGTTATATATGTTTTGAAATTCATCTTAATCTTTTTTTTTGAGGTTGGTAGTCAAACAATGGTTTATAATGGATTTTGATCTGCTATAGGATCCATGTTGATATTGCCGTCGAACTCCGTTTGTGGGATGGTTAATATAAAACCTTTATAGTCTGGCAAACGAGTATCGTCGTTTAGCTTAACTACGTGATTGGAACCTTCATACCCACGATAATATCCGGTTTTTAAACGGAGTATATCGAACAGACGACCTGTTTCTCCCCATAACTCGATACGCCGTTGTAATAATATCTCATCCAAAAGAGTTTTGATTTCCGGAGTTGTACCGGTACCGTATACATCCAGCGTCAATGAATTGTCATCAATAACTTTATCGAGCCGATTGCGTACATAACTCTTTTCACGTATTGTACCGAATGTTTCCATAATACTCCTTGCTTCTTTATATTTTTTTAAATGACATAGAGCTTCTGCTTCTGTAAGAAGTAACTCTTCTGCACGCATATAAATATTATCTCCTAAATAGGAAGAATAATCACTAAAACGGAATTTCATTGTACAATAGCTTTTTTGTGCCCCTTGAGTACTCTCTAATGCAGGAGCGATACTTCCTTTCCACCAATTTACCCGGCGAAGATCCTGTAATCCCATTTGTTTGTATAACCATGCACTTATGCATTTGCGATCATATGATCCGTGCATGCCGGCCATAGCATCCATATGGCAAAAAAATGAAGCGTATGCACCGATCTGGTCACTTTTCTGAATTTCGGCTCCCCAAAGTACCGATGACATGTTGATATCGTTGAATCCTCCCACTAATTCAGAAGCATTGGCTGTTTTTAAATCAGGTTTTTTTAGTGCGAGTACGGCAGCATCTACTGCATCCTGCCATCGTTCTTGCACGAGTGCTATTCTTGATTTGATTCCGTTGGCTATATAATAGTCAATGTGTGATTTATGCTTTTGTGTTATACCTCCGTCTTCTGCTTGTTTTAATAATTCTATTCCGTATTCTATGTCATTATTGATTTGCATGTATACATTTTCTACGGTACCTCTTGGTTTTCCCGGAGTAGAAGATGTAGTAGGGGTCGTGTATACTGGAACTCCCAAAGATTGTTCGTGCCCTTTATAGGTTTGTTGATACAGTTGGATTAAATGAAAATAACACATAGCACGCAAAGCATATGCTTGCCCAAATAAATTTGCTTTGTCTGCAGGAAGTCCATATAAATCATTCTCATGTGCAATTATATAATTTAAATTTGAGATCAAAGTATAGTAAAAGTTCCATTCAGAATAGGGGCGGTATAAGGTACTTGAATAGAAATTTCTTTCTTGTAGATTGTAGTCCATTGAGAACCAGCCTTTTACTGATGAAGATACAATCATGTCATCACCCATAACCCCGGATACCAACATGGTTGACATATATCCGAAGGCGTGTGTAGAGTTGTCTCCAGCCCAGCCGGATGAGTACATCATGCGGTACACACCGTTCATCGCTACCATTCCTCCTTCTACGTCTTTGAAGATGACGTTACCCGATATCTGGTCGGTGGGATTGGTATTTAAGTTATCACTACATGAGCAAAAGGTAGATAAGAAGATAATAGTTAGCAGTGTATAATATTTTATTTTCATATCGTCTCTGATTTATTAGAATTTTATATCAATACCTATAGAATATGTCCGTGAAGGGGTATAGGTGTATCCCACAGTGCCAGTAAAGTTATATTGGGGATCCATTCCTTTGAGGTGACTGAATAATGCTAAATTATTTGCTGTGGCATATACTCTGATATTGTCCATTTTGATTTTTGTTAGCCAGTCTTTTGGAAATGTATAGCCCAAAGTAATATTTTTGATAGCAAAGTAAGAGGCATTTATCAGATCTTTATCTGTTACACGTAATTGTTGATCCCACATAATTTTAGGGATATCGGTTATGTCGCCCGGTTGCTGCCATCTGCGGAGAGCATTTTTATGCCATACGTATCCTTTGTAACCTACATTCATCATACTTCCGTATACTCCATCCAACATTTCTCCACCTATAGAATAGGTAGTCAGTATTGAAAAATCGATTCCTTTGTAACTAAAATCATTCGTTATGCTTCCATATAAATCGGGGATGCGGTTACCAACAATTTCTCTACTATTGGCTGTTAGGGTTACATCGTCTGTTTTGTACTTAGATACTATGTTACTATTTTTGTCGTGATCGACCCAATAGAGTTGATTCCCGGTTAGTGGATCTACTCCTGCTGAAATTGGTAAATAAAATGAGTTGACAGTTTCACCTTCTTTGAAGATATTTGATCCTGAAATAATCTCCGGTTTGTCGGCTAATTTTAGAATTTTATTACGAATATGGCTTCCCATGGCTATTAATGTCCATTTCAAATCAGAATTTTTAAGAATATCAACAGTTGCAGTAACGTCAAGACCCATATTTCTCATGCTTCCTATATTGGCCGGATATGCATCGAAACCGCTGGAGGTAGCTTTAGGCATATTTAGAAGTAGGTCTTTTGTATGTTTATTGAAAAACTCGGCTGTCAAAGATAATCTATTAAACAAACGAGCTTCAATTCCGATATTCAAATTCTCGTTTTTCTCCCATTTGAGATCCTTATTTTCTAATGAATTAATTCCTGCACCGTTTAAACTGCCATTAGATAGTCCCATATTATATAAACTTTGGTAAGCATAATAACTACCGATATTGTCATTCCCTTGTGAACCAAAACTGGCTTTCAAGGTTAAATTGTTTACCCAGTCATATTTTTTCATGAAACTTTCTTCTGATATTCTCCATGAAGTTCCTAATGACCAGAATTTTCCCCATCGGCTGTCTTTATGAAATCGAGAGGAACCGTCGGTTCGAAAACTGGCTGAGAAGTAATATTTTTGGGCAAAATTATAGTTTACGCGGCTTAGAAACGATTCGATAGCATATTTATCAGTTTGTGAACTTGCTCCACTAAGAGTTGCAGCAGCAGACAGTTCATACAATCCACCAAACGGGAATCCTGTTTTTTGTGCTCCCAGAAACTGCTGCTTTAATTCATAATATTCATGTCCTATCATAACATCTAATGAATGGGAACGGATGTTGCGTTGATAAGTCAATAATTGATTAAATGTATAACTTAGTTGGCGTTGTACAGCCTTTGTTAAACTACCTGCAGTTGTTGCTGCATTACCAGTATAAGGATTGCTGTAACTCATTTCATGAGTATTGAAATAATCTAATCCCAGGTTGGCCATCAGTGAGAAACCTTTAAATATTCCATATTCATCATCGTTTGTAGATAATTGGATATAGGTTCTGGCACTCAAATTATCCCGGGTATTATTTTCTTTATCTTCATGTAATAAAGCTATTGCATTTGAATTGGCAAGGGCTATTCGGTTCTTTCCGTAATCGTATATTTTATTTCCGTTAGCATCTGTTTTAAGCGAACCATCTGTGTTATGTTCATACACGGGATAGATTGGAGCCATAATCTGACTGGTATACCATAGATTGGATATGACAGAGCCAGAAGCACTATTGTAATTGGTACTGGTTTGAGCAAATGAGGCATTAAAACCTGTTTTGAACCATTTTTTTGCTTGGGTATCAATGTTAACACGCCCTGTATAACGTTCAAATTCAGTTGTCTGTAAGAGTCCTACTTCATCAAGATATCCCATTGATATCATATATTGGGTTTTCTTGTTCCCTCCGGTCACTGATAATTGATACTCTTGACGGAGTGGGTTATGATTACTCAGCTCATCTTTCCAATCTTCATGATATTTTAGTTGGGCTGTCGGATTAATTTTACCAGTAATAGGGTTAATCAACTCTTGTAACGGCATGTTGAAAGGATTATATTCTTCATTATACCCTAACACTCCTTTGGCCATTCCTTTCATTACTTCGATGGCCTGTGTTCCCGCTAATAACGGATCAATTCCTTCTGTATAAATCAGTTCATTTTTATATGCTTCGAAAGCAAGTTCCAAGTATTCCGCTTCGTTTACTGTTTCATATTTGGGTATAGCTCTTGAAGAAATACCCCAATTAGCTTTTAGATTGATAGATATCTGATTATCATCTCTTTCTCCGCGTTTAGTTGTAATCATTACAACACCATTTGCACCTCTCGAACCATATAATGCTCCAGCAGATGCATCTTTTAGAACAGTTACTGATTCTATATCATTCGGATTAATTGTGTTCAATGCTCCGTCAAACGGTACTCCGTCTACTACATATAGTGGAGTGTTGGAAGCTGAGATAGAGCCAAAACCACGAATAACCATAGAAGCACCTGAACCCGGCTGTCCGCTTCCTGAAGTACTTTGTACACCGGCTACTGTACCTTCTAATGCTTTAGAAACATCAGCTACAACTCTTTTTTCGATACGATCTTGTTTGACTACTTCTGCTGAACCTGTGAATGAACTTTTTTTAGCTGTTCCATAGGCTACTACTACTATTTCCTCTAATTGTTTAGTGTTCTCCTTCATCACAATTTGCAGGTTTTTCTTTTTGTTTACAGGAATCTCTTCTGTATCATAGCCTATATAGGAGATTATCAGTATTCCATTTTCCGGTACATTGTTTAATGAAAACTGTCCGTTATAATCGGTAATTGTACCTATTCCGGTGTTTTTTACTTGAATACTTGCTCCGATGACTGGGTCTCCATTAGTATCCTTAATGGTACCTGTTATTTTTTCTTTTGGGGATTGAATCGGTTGCTTACTGTTTGTTTCCCAGTTGACTGAAATTGTGTTGTTGATTCGTTGAAAATTTAATCCGGTTTGAACGGAAAGCATGTTTAGTACTTCCTGTAGAGGCATGTCTTTCACGTTTAGTGTAACGGATGATGCTTTACTGAGAATAGCTGGATCATAGAAAAAATTGAGGCTTGTTTCTTTATTGATTCTTTTTAAAACTTTCTCTACTGATTCATTTTTTACATTAATGGTTACGGTGTTTTTCTTCACTTCCTGGGCTATACTTACAATTGATGTTCCCCATAGAAATAAAATCAGTAACATGGTACAAATAACAAATTTGTGTTTTTCTCTTGTCATAAATTAATATTTAGTTAGATTGATTGGAGTGTTATCTTAATGTATTTATTGCTTTCGTTATTGATATAACAGTATATAATCTTTTTCTTTTTTATATTTCACGCCTGTCGCATGTCCTATTGATTTTAATACTGCTTGTAGGTTAATGTTATCGTGTTCACCACTTAAATGATAATTAAACTGTTGATTGGGGGCAAACTTTATCCGACAATTATAGATACGTTCCAAATCCTTAATTACATCATATAAGGGGGTCTTGTTATAGTGTAATGTGTTTTGAAGCCATGCCATTGCATGTTGGTAACTCTCTTTTCTTTTTGTGTATTCATTAGATTGCCGATTTATCTGCAGTTGTTCATTGGCTACCAATTTCATCATTGCTTCTGGTAATTCCACCTGTACCTTTCCGCTTTTTACGCTGACTAATGATGTTTCGTTATTTTCATATGATTTGACATCAAAACATGTACCTAGAACCTTTACATCAAATCCTGCTGTTTTTATGATAAAAGGTTTTTTTTCATCTCTGTTGACCTGAAAAAAGGCTTCACCGGTTAGTTCGATTTTTCGTTCTTTTTCAGTGAATCGCTCAGGATATCTGAGGGTTGTACATGCATTTAGATTTACTTTGGAACCATCGGGCAGTGTCCATTCCTTCTTTTCACCAAATGAAGTTGAAATTTCTGTATACAACGGTTTCTCTATCTGGGTAAATCGGTAACTATTTACTCCTAACCCAATCATTATGATTAGAGTGATGCAGGCGGCTACCCACATAATTTTTTTGTAAGAGGAACGTTTGTTTATTTTTTTTAGAAGAGTTGCAGCTTCACGCCGGTATTGTTCATGTTCTATATCACTGTGAAAAGGCGGCTGCTCCATGTTCTCTTCCCATAGCTCATCTGCAACTTCTTCGATAATATTTTGCATTTCAGGATTTTGCATATTTTTTAATAGTTCAGTAACTTCTGATTTGCAATATATACCATCTAAATAATGACGCACTTTTTGCTTTATAGCTTTTTCTTTTTTCATAAAGTTATGAATATAATATTTCTGCTTGTATATAGTTAATACACAAGAGAAGAGATAATCTAGGGTGTCTTTAACGTTTATTAATACGAGAAGCTAATAGGAAGTATTAATAAGAGTAATAAAAGATCGGCGTACGGACCATTGTTTTTAGTGAAATAGGTTCGTATGATTTTAAGAGAAGTTGAAATATGCTCTTGCACAGTATTTACAGATATTCCCAATGTTTCGGCAATTTCTTTATGAGACATTTCCCTGTTTCTACTCATGTTGAATATTTCCCGTTGCCGGGGAGTCAACTTTTGCATTGCCTGATTTATCAATTCCATGAAGTCTTTAGAATGAATAGTTTCTTCAGTACTGTCATTGGCATCTATTGCCTGGGCAAAGATATTATTTTTTAGTTGCTGCTCATTTTCCAGATCACGTAACGTGTTCAGAATACGGTTTCGCATGATAGTATAGAGATAGGTAGAAAAAGATGCATCGGGATTTATAAATTTGCGACTTTGCCAGACTACTGTAAACGTATCTTGAAATATGTCTTCTGCGAATACCTGCGATTTGAGAAACTTCATAGCAAAGTAGATAAGCCTGTTTCTGTAAACTGAATATAGCTCACAGAATGCACTTTCATCATCATTAATAAGTCGTAATACGAGTTCGTGTTCTTGCACGGATGGGGTATTGAGATACATATAATAAAGTTTACTACTTTGCAGATTTTGTTCAATCTGAAATGCAAACCTATGTCTTTTTTTTGTAATACACAAATTGTCGATTATTAAAAAAGGTAAAATAATAGTTTCGAAAATAGTTGTTTTAAGCAATAAAAATACACCTTTTCCGATAAAATATTCTCGATAAGATAGCAGAATAAACGAATATTGGTAATATTGTAATTTTTTTGTAATGAATGAGGATCTGATATTGCTTGAATCTAATATTATTTGTAAATGATGATTGATTGAGGTTGATCTTTACGAAGTAATGAATGACCATATGGTTACTTTTAAAAAGAACAGAAGTCATTCATATGACAGATGGTTTAATTTTGTGAAAATGGAAATGATTGTAACTATTTGGTGTAATTTCAAGATGTTTTCAGAATTTGCTTCTTATCTTTGTATCTTAAATTTTTCATAATGTACGAAGGAATATTGAAAAAATATAGTTTGTTTTTATTGTTATTGTGCTACATGGCTCCCATTTTGTATGCACAGTCTGATGATTTTACAACATGGACTACAATGAAGGTTAGTCATAAATTTACTTCCCACTTTACAATGACGGGAAAAATGGAACTGCGTACAAAAGATTCGATGAAAACGATGGATCGTTGGGGAACTTCATTATCAGGATCTTATCAACTGTTCCCATTTTTGAAAGCAGAAGGTGGTTATGAATTGCATCATCGTGATAGGGGAATAGAAGGATGGAAATACCGACATCGTTATAATCTGGGAGTCACGGGAAGTGTGAAGTGGCAACGGATGAAGTTTTCACTCAGAGAGCGTTTTCAACAGACCTTTTCGGATGGAAATGCAGAAAATCGGTTACGTTCCCGGTTAAAAGTAGGTTATGAGCCGAAGAAGGGGATTTTTTTGCCTTATTTCTCTGCTGAATTGTATCAGGCAATTGGGGGGGCGGCTTTTTTTGATGTGGCACGTATGCGATACAGACCAGGTGTGGAAATTGAAATTTCCGACAAGTGGTCATTGGATGTTTTTTATTGCTATCAATATGAACCAGATAAGAGTAAGCATATTGTAGGGATAGAATGCAGCTTTGCATTCTGAGAAGCTTCACCACAGAGTAACACTGAGTTTCACAGAGTACTATTTATCAGTTTTAGATATTAAGAACAAAAGAACATATTATTTGCATAATCCGTCTTTAAGCTCTTATCTCAGCTTTTTGTTCTTATGTCTAAAAAACTCTGTGAAACTCAGTGTTACTCTGTGGTGAGATGATTTTTCAATTGAGCTATAAAATATAAATCAGACTGATCCCCAGCTTTGTGGGGCCGAAATAGTTTTTATGTCCACTATTTAATTTAGAACCACAGTCGCGGCAATTATAGCGATCATAGCTGACACGTGCATATCCTACACCGATAGTGGCCTCCATACTCCATCTTTTTTTCAATATCCAGTGATAACCGTATGAAATGCCGGCTCCATAAAGATTACCCTGATAACGGTGATCTTTTAAACCCGGATAGAGTCCAAATGGTAATTTTATTCCTTTGGCGTTGAATTCGGCATAATGTACATGTATACCGAAAAAAGAACCATTAAATGTCTCGCACATCCAATAACGTAGTTCCGGCTGCACAAGCCAGTGTTTGAACTGTTTGTTGCCATTGAATTCCCATGGATTGTAGTTACCCGATATATCGAGGGTGAGTTTGGAGTCTAGTGCTACTTCCACTCCCAGGTTAAGAGAAGTGGTAGCATCGTAAAGCAGATTACTCTTTATTCCTACTACCTGACTATATATATTGCAGGAAAGTAGGACGAATGCTAATAATAGGAAGGTCTTTTTCATCTGTTTCTGGTTTTATTCAATATTTAGTTACTGCACTCCAACTACCCGATAAGGTCAGATTATCGACTCCTAATAACGGGAGGTTAATAGGTACGGATACAACGATATTCCCTATTAATCCCTTTACGACTCCATTAAGTAGCGGACCAAGTACAGGTATACCTGTTAATATGCCATTTAGATTGGCTATATCTCCCAACCGGACCGATAGTGTCAATGAATGATTACCATCTGTCTGTGCCGTATATGATTTCAGGCCCAGATCTACAAATGAATAATCAGCTTTATATCTGTAATTAGTTTCAACAATGGCTTGTATAGGATCTGTGATATCAATAAATGCTCCGTTTAATAATAAAGAGCTGTCTATGATCTGATCAACAACTAACCCAGAGATGAGCCCCTGTTTAATAACGTTTATACGACGTACATCAAATGTTCCGTTGAATCCTTTGATAAGTATATCCTTTTCGTCATATACACTACCTCCGGTGAAAGTATATCTGAAACGCTGGTCGCCGGTATAATAGTCTTTTATCTTCAGATTGAAATCCATTGTCTTAGGAAAATTCCGAATGGTAACAATGGCTGTATGTGCCTCATTTGTGGCCCATGGATTTAATAAGACCCCCAAACCTGCCAAGGCTCCTTGCTGGTTGGCATTTCCGGTCAGTGCCATTCCTATCTGATTGGTAAGTTGCTGCAATAATAATGCATGGAGAGCACTGGTGACAGGAACCAACAGGGCATTCTTTACAAGATTGACTGCTCCGTCCAAACCTCCTACAACTGCATATACTGCATTGCCTACAACGCCTAAATCCAATGCCGTTTTCAATAATCCGGGAAGTGCCCCATTGACAGTGGTTTGAATAAGATCATCATATTTCATTTGAGTGATAATATTATTCTCCAGTTGGTTCAATGCAGTTTGGGCGTCCACAAAATTACGGTGTAAATTCAGCATGCTAATGATTCTTTGCAATAATACGGTGGGTTGCGGAGAAGCATCAGAAAAGTTGATTTTTGCCCAGTAATATTCAGAGGTATCGGTAAACTCTGCATTGGGCAGTACAATCCGGGCATCAGCCAGAGTCGTTTTATAATTAGTCAGTACTTCAGCATAACTGGTGCTACCTCCCGTTCCGGGGATGGGAAACATTGTTTTTTCTACGTTTGCGAGAAACACAGCTGTATATTGTCCTTTTGGCAACGTGTCTTTGACAGCACTAAAAGGCCACGTTGGAACAGGGTTGACGGGCTGAAGCACTACTTTCTCTTTTATATATTCTCCTGTGGATTTATATATTACATAGCGGAGATGCCGGACTCTTCCATCAGGTCCGGTTACTGCCGCACGGGTAACGTCGTCTTGTCCGGGCGAAAAGCTTACAACAAAATAACCTTCAGGAACATTTTCTTCTGTTTCAGTTGGTGTTAGTTGTATCTCTTCAGTATCTTTCTCACATCCTGCAAGCAGAAATAGAGAGAGTATACTTGTTGTTATGAATAGAGTTGTTCTCATCTCCGTTTTGTTTTAATAGTTATATAATTCCATCCCAGGCATTATCGTCCAGATTAATGGTTCCGGAAAGGATAAAAAACAGGCCGCTGTTGGTAAAATTACCAGTTATCTTTACCCAATGATTAGGAGAAAAGGTAATCCGGTTACCCGAAACTACATTGGGTTCATTGGTTATCTGCATCGTATAACGTTGAGGTATACCTCCATAAGTGACATCCAGATAGAAAAGTGTTTTTCTTGCATCCGGTATAGCCAGTATGTATTGGTTGAATTTCACTTTTCCGGCTATAGGTGTCCTACTACCGATAAGTTTGCTACTGGCGTCGCCGGCTGTTTGCCACAGAGTTGGTATACCATCGGTAGCACGACTTGCGGTTACCAATTGTTCGGCGGTTAATGAAATAGAAGTGACATAAGCCGGAATATTGGTTATATCCAGTGTAAAGCCACTGACAATGCGTTTTAATGTACCTTTGATACTGTTGACTTGCTCTGGTTTGAAGCTGGTTCCTATCAATTTCCCTTTCATATGTCCCTCACTTATGCAGGTGAAAAATTCCGGAACGACAGTAGGCAACATTGGCTGTAGGTGAAAGTTTGCGAGTGTCACGGGTGTTGTAACCGATCCGATACTAAAGCTCCGGGATGGGTTACTTTGATTCGTAAAATCAAAGTCATTTCGATTGTATCCTATGATTAGTATCTTATAGGTTATTGCCGGTGTGAGAGTAAACTTTGTCACTACATTCGGGAAAGTGGCTACGTCAATCTGTTTTGCTGAACCGTATACAGGAATGAAATTAGCATCATCATTAGTCAGCCCTTCATTCGTCTTACGGAAAGGCAATATCAGGATACGGTTTACTGAGGAAGCAACATCTCCTGGTGCACGGGAGAATACCTTATAGTCTCTGATATTGAGTTCTATGGGTATTGTTTCCGTGGAAGCTACTCCGATAGCTTCGTCCTGAGAGCATGCACTCATCAGGACAGCTATCAGAGTGACTATAAGACCATAAATATGTTTTATACTATCCATTCCTTTAGGATTATTTTATTGTATGATCAGGTTATGGATAAGTTCCCAAGCGGGACTGATGGTTATGACAATGTTCTGGTCGGTCAATAAGTCGATAGGATCATCGTCATCTCCCGGGTCATCGGTACCACCGTTTACATTTCCTGCCTGTGCCTTCATTCCGAGAGAATAGAAATGATTTGCCAGAATGTTAAAGGTTGTTACACCACCAGTGTCTTTTACACTCCATGTTTTGATAGCGTTTCCATTGGCTTCGTATAATCCGAGTGTAAGCGTAACAGAACTGACCGGCATGAAATAAGAACCACTCAGCTGAGAGTTGGCAACCTTTACTACGCCTTGTGCAGAGAGGTTATTACCTGTGTATATTCCATTGGTAACCGTTTGTCCGGAGAGATTGAGATCAATAATATTATAAGCAGCCGGACTTGTGTTGACTCCCACACCATTTGTCAGATTCACTTGCTGGTTGGAATTGCTTGCGCTAAGACGAAGGAACGTTACTGTTTTTCCATCTAAGATTTGAGGTACATTTTTGAAGTATCCCAAAACGCCTGCTACTTTACGGGTCATTTCAATGCTCACACGACTACCTTTATCCAGTACTTGTGCAGTAGTAGTACCTGAAAAAATCTCCGATTCATTTCCACTTTGAGCAATTGTTGCCATCATGCTGGAGTAAGATTGCCCTGCAGAAGGAGATGTAACAGTAAACTGGTCCGCGGCATCGCGTCCAACGGCCAAGAATTTGTAATCACCTGCAGGTAGTTTATCACCCTCGGCCACTACGTAGCGTTTGAATGTAGTACCATCTGACCATCCGCTAATATCGTATGTTTTAGCGTATACATAGTCGGAACCATTATTAGAGAAAGCATAAACCGAGACACGGGTGACGTGCTGGGTGGCTTCCTGACTGTAGACATTCCCACGGCTCATACCGTTGTTCAGCTTATTTACAGTTGAGATGTCGAAGACTACACTTCCTTCGGGGATGCTATTGTCAACAACCGGTGAAGGGTCATCACTCTCGGAGCATGCGAACAGAAAAGCGCTCGCCATTGCAAGAAACATTAATTTTTTTCATGATGTAAAGTTTAATTGAAATGAATAGATAGAAAAACAGATTATTTAATATCAAGATGATGGATCATATTCCATTCACCATTGATGAATGTCCATATTTCCCAGGCATTGCCTGGTGCATCATAGTCTACGGCAACAGCTGATATCTCATTACGACGTATCGTTATGTCCATTGGCGGGACAGTCAGAACTGGTGTAGCCGCACGACTATTTGTAAAAAAGTTCAAGTCTAATTTTGTAGAGTTTCCCTGAGGGGTGGGGGCTACAAAAGTTTCGTTGATTGCTTGGGCTCCTGTTGTTTTCTGTATGTTCGCACTTCCTTGATAATTAAGAAGTGCATCTGTTGATTAATATACAGGAGAAAGTTTCAGGCTCATTTGAGCAACTTCGGTGGGGAAATTACGACAGAATATAACTAATTTACCCTTTGCTCTTTCCAATTCCAGGGTTTGTTCCTGATTTTGTGACAGGATTGTGAGTCGGGCATATCCGGTATATATATCGGTGTGTTCCAATCCGTTTTGATGGAGGATTCCTAAAGGAATCTCTTTTGTTATATTTCCCCAGACAGATAGTTCGTATTTTCCTTCGGACAAATCGTTGAAGGAAAGAGAGAAGTCCGGGGTGTTTCCTACTGGTACTATTATATCAGACTGACGTACTATCTGACCGGTAGTTGTGTTGGTCAGAATATAACAGATTGTTCCGGAGAAATGAGTGAAAGGCTGTGTGGAGTCTTCGGGGGACAGTTCGCTGAATTGTGCTATATTGAAATAGTTAGTATCTTTAATGACTAACTTTACAACTAACTGAGGTGGGCACTCCGGTAGGGTATCCTTGATGCATGAACTGGTAATAAAAACCAGTAAAACTACCATGCAGAAACTATGTGCTCCTCTACTCATAACGTCACATTTTTTTATATTACTAAATATTATAAAACAGAATTGCCAAAACATTTGGTTCCTGGGTATGGTAACCTTATGACAGCCCTGGAGTGATTCTCAGGCGTTGTCATGAGAGAACATAAAGCGTTGAGATTTGTTTTCGAAAACAGGATTATTTTTATGGTTAAAAAATGATAAGGATAAAAAGCTTCATAAAATAGTGGATAATTGCTGTTTAAGGTGGCTTTTTCTTTATAAACGATGTGGTAATACATTGATCGGTTTTGAGTGTATTTTACCACAGAGTAACACGGAGTTCCACAGAGTTTAAATCTTTATTGAAACGCAGATTTTCGCAAAGGGAAACAAATGTATGATAAATAACTACAGTCTTTTAATCTGTGTTTATGCGATCATCCGTGTTTCATCAGATAAATAGTACTCTGTGAAACTCTGTGTTACTCTGTGGTGAGTTTTACTCATTTCCGTATTAGTAACGAAGATTATGCCCCTATCTTTTCGGTAGTGGAAGTAGCCCTAAGCGGCATCAATCCCTTTGCCCGGTATTGTACTTTGTCTTTCTCAGAAAGGAACGTTCTTTTCCCCGGTGCACAGTCTTGTTTTACATGTACATGTAAAGCTGCATGAGATGCACATGTCGTACTGTCCCACATGCACATGTCGTACTGCTTTACATGTACATCTAAAACAATGTTACACACCGAGGCTTCATACGTTACTCTACGAGATAGAGCTTTATCGATACCGAAGAAAGAGATAGATAGTAATGGTAGACAACATTTAGCGTAAAACGATATGGATATGAACAAAACTGATTCTTAACTGATTTCAACTACTGATTCGCATTATTATTTGAATCATTAATGAATCTTGTTTGGGTGTATTCTTCTATTGGGGGAAACACTTTTAATCCCTATAATAGTATTTTTTCGGGATTATCATTTATATTTGTAACGCTTCATCGTTGGTGCGATGAGGATCTAGTCAAAATAATACCACATGAAAAATCAAGTATCCTTATATCGGAGGGGGGTATTCTTTCTCTTTTCAGGAATGGTTGTATTGCCGGCTTTGGCACAAACGCAGCAGGAAGTTCCACTCATTAAGTCTACCCGTACTTCCACATATAAAGCTGTTCTTAAAGATACGGCATGGACTGCTGGTCCCATTGTTGCTCAGATTCACTTTGTGAGGTATGATAATCAGGGACGGAAAGTGGTAGAAAACCTGTTGAATCCGGATGGAAGTGCTAAAAATAAACTTCTTTATATATATGATAATGATGGGAAGATAAAAGAGGAGATAACAGCTTCCGTAAAGCAGGGTGGGGTAACGAGAGTTTATCAGTATGATTATGATGGGGAGGGCCGCTTAAACCGGAAAGTAACATTGGATGCCGATCGGAATGTAGTTGGTGAGACTGTTATTTTGCGTAATGAAAATGATAAAATAGTGAAGCGGATCTCCGAAGGTATATCAACAAGAATGAATGATGGAAAGAAAACGAAAAACCGTTGTGTGACGGAAATTGTTTATGATGAAGATGGACGAATAAAAGAAGTAATGGAAGATGATTCCGCTTTTCCAAAGGTGGGTAAGAAAAGCCGTCCATTTGATAAAAGAGATACGATTGCTTTGAAACGTTTCTCTGAAGGAAGTTCGATGCAACCCAAAGTTCCGAAGAATAAAAAGGTAGATTTTGATTATGATGCATATGGTAACTGGGTAAAACGTACGGAATATGACGGAGTAAATCCGGAATTTATTATTGTGCGTACGATTGACTATGCCGGACAAGATACGGATTGGGAGAAGATGTTGCTGAATGGTCAGGTGAAATCAGTATCTCAGAGCTCGTATGTGGCTATACCCAAAGGACCTGGTAGTATTGATAAAGGTAAAAAACAGGGTACTTTTTTCCGTTGTGAATTTAATAATGAGGGTAGAAAAATATTAGAGCAGTCTTACTCAGACATAGGTGTGGCAGGTGAAATTACAGAATACAATTATGATGAAGAAGGCAATATTCTTGAAGAAATAAGAAAATCAGCAACAGGGAAATTATTGAATACAGTTCGGTGGGCATATGATTCGAAGGGACGTTTGAAGAACAAATCATTGCAGGATATCAATGGTGAGGTATTGCGTAAAGGTGTATTCCGTTATGATATAGAAGGAAATTGTATTAGTGAAATGTGGTTCAGCAAAGAGGGGACTAAGTTTAGTGAGTTGCGTTATAAATATGATTCTGCCGGTCAGCTGATTGCCAAAGATGTCCTTTTTCATCAGGAAGCGGGGGAAGAATATGAGCCGTTGAAGTATGAGTGGAACAGCCGTGGACGTATTGCAGAGGAATGGAGAGGATTACCTCAGAATGTTCAACACTATACTTATAAATATAGTGTCCGCGGCGAAGTGATTTCAGGAACTGAACCTGTCCAAGGACAGGCAGATGTAGAATATGTCTATAAGTTTTATAATGATGAGCATGGTAACTGGAAAAAGCGGGTGAAATTTTTTAATGATGTTCCAGTACTTTATGAAGAACGTGAGTATGTATACTATAAATAATAAGGATAAATAATATGAAGAAGATTATCAACCCATGGAAGGGGCTGGAAGGGTATAATTGTTTTGGCTGTGCTCCAAATAATGAAGCAGGTGTCAAAATGGAGTTTTATGAAGATGGTGATGAAGTAGTGAGTATTTGGAAGCCTCGTCCGGAATACCAGGGCTGGATTGATACGCTGCATGGAGGAATTCAATCCGTATTACTGGATGAAATATGTGCCTGGGTCATTCTTCGGAAGTTACAAACGACGGGAGTAACTTCGAAGATGGAGACACGTTATCGCAAGTCAATCAGTACAAAAGATTCACATGTGGTACTGCGGGCGTCTATTCGTGAAGTAAAGCGCAATATTGTATTGGTAGATGCAAAACTCTATAATGAGGCAGGCGAACTGTGTACGGAAGCACTTTGTACATATTTCACTTTCTCACAGGAGAAGTCGAGAGATGAAATGCATTTTCTGGCGTGTGAAGTAGAACCTGAAGAGATCCTTCCTTTAATTTGAAATTAAAATCGAACTTTTTGTGATAATTGTTTGGAGGTTTGAATGGAATGCTTTACTTTTGTCGCTGTAAAGAACAAAAATATGAAATATACTACACATCATCATCATCATTTTCCTAACGAATAACTCGGTGGGCGTGTATGATATTGTGTATATATAATATAAAAACGAGGCTTGCCGATGAGGTGAGCCTTTTTTTGTTTCAATCGTAAATCGTAAAATAACAAATAAAATTATGGGTTTATTAAGAATTGCAGTACAAGCTAAGGGGCGTTTGTTTGAAGAGACAATGGCTCTTTTAGAAGAATCAGACATTAAATTGAGCGCAACAAAACGTACATTGTTGGTGCAGTCATCCAATTTCCCAGTAGAGGTGTTGTTCCTCCGGGATGACGATATTCCTCAGTCGGTAGCTACGGGGGTGGCAGATTTGGGTATCGTAGGAGAGAATGAGTTTGCTGAAAAGGGAGAGGAAGCAGAAATTATTAAACGCCTCGGTTTCAGTAAATGCCGTTTGTCACTGGCTATGCCAAAGGATATAGATTATCCGGGTGTGGAGTGGTTTAATGGCAAGAAGATTGCCACTTCTTATCCGGTGATTCTGGAGAAGTATATGAAGGAGAAAGGGGTAAGTGCAGAAGTACATGTCATTACCGGTTCGGTGGAGGTAGCTCCGGGCATTGGGTTAGCAGATGCTATTTTTGATATTGTTAGCTCAGGCTCTACACTGGTGAGCAATCGCTTGAAAGAAGTGGAAGTAGTGATGAAATCAGAAGCACTGTTGATTGGTAACAAGAACATGTGTGATGAGAAGAAGGAGATTTTGAATGAGCTACTGTTTCGTATGAATGCTGTGAAAACAGCAGAGGATAAGAAATATGTGCTGATGAATGCTCCGAAGGATAAGTTGGAGGAGATTGTAGCTGTACTACCTGGTATGAAGAGTCCGACGGTGATGCCACTGGCGCAAGAGGGTTGGTGCTCCGTGCATACGGTGCTTGATGAAAAACGCTTCTGGGAGATTATCGGAAAACTGAAAGCACTGGGAGCTGAGGGGATATTGGTGTTGCCGATAGAGAAGATGATACTATGATAGGGTGTACTTTTCTTTCGCCTTGATGCGAAAGAAAAGATACCAAAAGAAAGAATCAAGGCTGCATTTTTTCTCCTACTCACTTCCTTCGTTCCGCTAAAGGGGCTCGAACTCGCTTCGCTCA